>Ga0126311_10000010_pt1 | contig 131939 bp, 137 predicted proteins | sample Plot61_FD_92539 | JGI IMG/M metagenome (GOLD analysis project Ga0126311, IMG submission 92539) | Serpentine soil microbial communities from UC McLaughlin Reserve, CA, USA - Plot61 | ecosystem: Environmental > Terrestrial > Soil > Grasslands | place: USA: UC McLaughlin Reserve, Lake County... | reverse complement strand
CGTGTGAACACCGATCACAAGGTGATCGGGATCCAGTACGTCTGCACCTCATTCTTCTTCCTGTTCGTCGGCGGCCTGCTCGCCATGCTGATGCGCGCCGAGCTCGCGCAGCCGGGCATGCAGTTCGTCAACAGCCAGCAGTTCAACGGCCTCTTCTCGGTCCACGCGGCGCTGCTGATCTTCCTGTTCGTGATCCCGGTCTTCGCCGGCCTCGCGAATTTCGTGCTTCCGCTGATGATCGGCGCGCCGGACATGGCGTTCCCACGGCTCAACGCGCTGTCGTTCTGGATGCTGCCGGTCGCCGGCACGATGATGGTCGCGAGCTTCCTCGCGCCCGGTGGCTCGTTCGCGACCGGCTGGACGGCCTACGCCCCGCTCTCGACCGAGATGCCGATCGGACAGCTGTTCTTCACGATCGGCGTGCAGTTCGCGGGCGCTTCTTCGATCGCGACGGCGCTGAACTTCCTGGTGACCATCATCACGATGCGCGCGCCGGGCATGAGCTTCTTCCGCATGCCGCTGCTCGTGTGGGCGAACTTCTCGACCTCGCTGCTGGTCGTGATCGCGACGCCGTTCGTCGCCGCCTCGCAGTTCTTCGTGCTGCTGGACCGCGCGCTCGGCTTCCAGTTCTTCGACGCGTTCGTGGGGGCGGGGAAGGACGGCAGCGTGCTGATGTATCAGCACGTCTTCTGGTTCTACTCCCACCCGGCCGTCTACATCATGATGCTGCCGGGCTTCGGGATCATCAGCGAGATCATCTCGGTGAAGGCGCGCAAGCCGATCTTCGGCTATCGCATGATGGCCTTCTCGCTGCTGGCGATCGTCGTGCTCGGCTTCACCGTGTGGGCGCACCACATGTTCGTCTCGGGCATGCAGAGCTGGATCCGCATCCCGATGATGATCACGACCGCGATCATCGCCGTGCCGACGGGCATCAAGATCTTCTCGTGGCTCGCGACGCTGTGGCGCGGCGTGCTGCACCTCGACACGCCGATGCTGTTCGCGCTCGGCTTCCTGACGACGTTCACGCTCGGCGGCATCAGCGGCGTGATGCTGGCGATGATCCCGCTCGACATCCACGTGTCGGACACGTACTTCATCGTCGCCCACATCCACTACGTGCTGTTCGGCGGATCGCTCTTCACGATCTTCGCCGGCGTCTACTACTGGTTCCCGAAGATGACGGGCCGGATGTACGACGAGCGTCTCGGCAAGTTGCACTTCTGGGCGACCTTCATCTTCTTCAACCTGACGTTCGGGCCGATGCACGTGATCGGCGTCCAGGGGATGCCGCGCCGCGTCGCCGACTACGCGGAGCAGTTCGCGGGCATGAATCTCGCGATCACGATCGCGAGCTTCCTGCTCGGCGTGAGCATGCTGGTGTTCCTCTACAACATGGTCGTGAGCTGGCGCCTCGGGCCGCGCGCGTCCTCCAACCCGTGGCGCGCGCTGACGCTCGAGTGGCAGGTCTCGTCGCCGCCCCCGATCTTCAACTTCGACGCGGTGCCGACGGTGGTGGGCGGTCCGTACGAGTACGGCATCCCCGGCGCGGTCCACGGCATCTTCCAGTCGCCGGCAGAGGCCAAGCCGACGCCAGCCGGCAACGTCGCCACAGCACCGACCACGGAGTGAGGTGAAGCGCATGGCCAACGTCCTCGTCGTCGCGAACGACACCCATGGCGGGCACAGCCTGATCGAGGCGATCAAGGCACGTGCCGCGAAGGGCAATGCGAGCTTCGTCGTGATCGCTCCGCAGAACAAGCCGCAGTCCGGCATGGTCATCTACGACGAGGCGGTCCGCGACGCGGCGAGACACCGCGTCGAGAGCACGCTCAGCGCCCTGCGCGAGCTGGACATCGAGGCGCGCGGCGACGTGATGGACCCCGATCCCTTCAACGCGACGCTCGACGCGGTGCGCGAGTACGGCATCGACGAGATCATCATCTCGACCCATCCCGAGACACGTTCGGGCTGGCTGCGCCGCGACCTGATCGAGCGCGTGCAGGAGGCGACAAGCCTGCCGGTCGAGCACGTCGTCGTCGACCTCGACGCCGATCGCGCGGAGGCCGACCAGACGCTCGTGATCGCCAACCAGACCGTCGGCGGCGAGCCGCTGTTCGAGGAGCTCAAGCGGCGCGCGTCCGACGGCCATCACCGCTTCACGGTGATCGTGCCGCAGGACGGCGGCCAGGGCCACCACGCGGACGAGGCGCGCGGCCGGCTCAAGACGCTGCTCGAGCGGTTGCACAGCGAGGGCATCCCGGCGACGGGCGGCATCGGCGACCCGGATCCGTACACGGCCGTGATGAACGCACTGCAGTTCTACCGCGTCGACGAGATCGTCATATCGACGCTGCCGAAGATGCGCTCGCGCTGGCTCAGGAGCGACCTCGTCGAGCGCGTCAAGCGCGCGACCGCCTGCCCGGTCGAGCATGTCGTCGTCGACCTCGCCCCCGCGGGCGAGAGTGGAGCGCAGGCCGCCTGATGGAGGCATCTGCCGCATCCCTGCACGCGACCGGCGGCGCGCACGCCGCGGAGCACGACCACCACGGCCCGCCCGAGGCGCACCGCAGCTCGCGCGTCGAGCCTCAGATGCTCGGGATGCTGCTGTTCATCATCTCCGAGATCATGGTCTTCGGGGCCTTCTTCACGGCCTACTTCTTCATCCGGGTCGTGGATGGGAACCCCTGGCCGGCGGAGGGAACGGAGCTGCCGAAGCTGATCGCCGGCTTCAACACCGCGGTCCTGCTGTCGTCCTCGGTGACGATCCACTGGGCGCTCGAGGGCGTCAAGCGCGGCAATCGCTTCGCGTTGAAGGCCGGCATGCTGACGACGTTCTTCCTCGGCGCGACGTTCCTGTTCGTGCAGATCAACGAGTACGTCCACATCGGCTTCGCGCCCTCGAACAGCGCCCAGGCGTCGGTCTTCTACGGCCTCACGGGCTTGCACGGCGCACACGTCTTCATCGGCCTGTGCCTGCTGCTGATGGTCACGGTCCGAGCGTTCCGCGGGCACTTCTCGCCCGAGCAGCATCGCGGCGTCGAGGTGCCGGGCATCTACTGGCACTTCGTCGACGTGATGTGGGTGATCGTGTACACCACGGTGTACCTGCTGTAGATGGGCGCCTCCCCCGCATGCTGAACCCGCTGCGGTCCGAGGAGGAGGCGTTTCGAGCGCTGCTCTATGTCGCGGGCGTCGTCATCGCGATCACGGTCGTCGTGCTGGCCGTGCGCGCGCTGACGTGAGCGCCGCGCGCGAGCCGCTCGCGCGGGACGATTGACCGGCAGTGCAGCTCGTCGCCTTCGATCCCGTTCTCATCGCACTGCTGCTGCTCGCCAGCGGCCTGTACCTGCGCGCGCTGCGGATCGTGCGCGGCCGCGGCCTGCACGTCTCCGCCTGGCAGCAGACCGCGTGGTGGATCGGGATCGCCCTGCTGACAATCTCCCTGCTCGGTCCGCCGGACGTCTACGACGACAGACTGCTGAGCGCGCACATGGCCCAGCACCTGCTGCTCGGCGACGTCGCCGCGCCGTTCCTGCTGCTGGGGATGCGCACGCCGATGCTGCTGTTCTACCTCCCCCGCGCCGCGCTGGTGCTGCTCGCGCGGCGTCGCTGGCTGCGACGGGCGTTCCGGACCCTGCGACGCCCGCTCGTGGCGCTTCCGGTCTATGTGCTCACGATCTACCTGTGGCACGTCTCGACACTGTTCGAGGGCGCCGTGCGCCACCCCCTGCTGCACGCGCTCCAGCACGAGGCGTTCCTCGCGGCCAACCTGCTGCTGTGGTGGCCGGTGATCGAGCCGATGAGGCGTCGCATGGGCGGGCAGCTGTGGAAGATCGGCTACATCTTCGCGGCGCGCATGTCGACGATGTTCCTCGGCATGATGTTCGTCTTCGCGAGAGGCATCCTCTACGTCGACGTCTACGGCCGCGGCATGCGCGAGGGAATCGCATCCCATGCCGACCAGCGCACGGCCGGTGGCCTGATGATGACGCTCGACATCGTCATGATGCTCGTCGCCGTCAGCTGGTTCTTCTGGCTCGCCTCGCGCGAGCACGACGCTTCCGGCGCCTACCGTCTCGAGCCGCCGCGGGGCACGAGCGCGGCATCGGGCACCACGCCTGCTGAGTCGGAACCGGCCGATCCGAACTCGCCGGCCGAGCCGCCGAGCCGCCCGCGCGCTGCTATCTGACGGTCAGCGTGCCCTGCATGCCGGCCTCGCGATGGCCAGGCAGCGTGCAGTAGAACGTGTATCTGCCGGATCTGAGGGTGACCGACACTCTCGAGACGCCGCCGTTGGAGACCGTCTCGCCATTGCCGAGGACTCTGCCGTCCGTCCCCTCCTGCAAGGCGATGTCGTGCGGGACGGAGGAGGCGTTTCTCGAGTCGATCTGGAGCGCGCCCGCCCCGGACGTCGCGTTGCTCACCGTGTAGGCCAGTTGGCCGTCCGGGTTCGCGTCGATCTCGAGCTTGCCGTCCTGCGCGGTGGCAGCTCTCTGCGACGTCGATCTGACGGCGGTCGCGAGCGTGCCGGTGTCCTCGCCGGACTTTGCCGAGGAGGCTGCGACGTACGCCGCGATGTCGACCGCGTCCTGCCCCGTGACGAGCTTGGCGGGCATCTTGCCCGACACGCTCGGGTAGAGAATCTGCTCCTTCACGACCCCCTTCACGACGCTGCGCTCGAAGCCTTCGCTGAGCGACTGGGAGAAGGCGGCGTCGAGGTCCGGACCGACCGTGCCTCTCGTGCCGGCTCGCGCGAGCGCGTGGCAGGCGCCGCATCTCTGCACGAACAGCTGCTTGCCGCTGACGAGGTCGGCGTGGTCGCCCTTGACGTCGCTGCCGCAACCGGCCAGCACCACCGCAGCGGTCGCCGTGATCGCGGCGAACGCCGCCCGTCTCCTCAAAAGCCCGAACATCGTGCGAGACGATGCTATCCGGAACGGCGGCGGTTGCGCCAGTGCCTACTGCTGCGGCGTCGCGGCAGACGCTGCGGGCGCGTCCGCGCTCGCTCTCGCCGCGGCGATCGCGCCGCGTGCGACTCCCTCCCACGACCAGCGCTCTCCCACCGTCTCAACGAGCGCGGAACGTGTCTGCTCGCGCAGCTCGTCGGGCGCCGCGAGCCAGGCCGTGACGCGCTCGGCGATCCCTCGCACCGGGTCGGAGCCGGTCGCGGTCGGGAACGCCAGCCAGGGTCGTGCCGGCTCCGGCACCGACTGCGCGAGCGCGCTCGCGACCTCGGCCAGCCCCGAGTGCTCGGCGCAGATCGGCAGCGCCCCGCACGCCGCCCCCTCGGCGGCGACCATCCCGAACGCCTCGGGGAACGTGCTCGGGACGACGAGCGCCTCGCAGGCCGGCAGCAAGTCGGTCAGCTCCTCGTGGTCGAGGCGCCCGGTGAGCACCACACGCTCGCGCAGGTCCGCAGCGGCCGCCAGGTAGTCCGCCTGTGCGGCGCCGTCGAGTCCGTCGAGGAACCCCCGCAGCAGCGCAAGCGGCGCATGCGGTCCCCCCTCCTCCGCCCGGCCGGCCTCGACGAGCGCGTCGAGCGCTGCGAGGTCGCCGTCGGCGAGCGCGGCGATCAGACGTTCGCAGCCTGCACGGTAGGCGCCGAAGCCGACGACGACGAGCCGCGCGCGCGGCTCGCACTGCAGCACGAGCGGCCAAGCGGCGAGCAGCAGGTCGATCCCCTTCGAGACGATCAGCTTGCCGACGAACGCGACGAGCCGGTCGTCCGTGCCGGCCGCCACGTCTTCGAGTGCGGACGCGGCCGCGCCGACGTCGCGCGTGAAGGCCGAGCGCTCCTCCGGATCCGCGACCGGCGCGCCCGCTTCGGCGACGGCCGTCGCCGCCAGGCGTCCGGCCAGCGTCCGCATGCCGGCACGCGCCTCGACAGGTGGCCGGGGCACGAAGCGGGCGACGTCGACGCCGGGCGGCCCGAGCCGGATGCGCGTGCGCAGCGCCTCGTCGCCGAGGGTCGCCACAAGCCGGTCGGCGATGTGCCCGGAGCCGACCAGGATCCCGCGCGCGTGCGCGATGCCCTCGCGCGAGGGGGGCACGAAGCGCTCGGGATGCGGCGCGACGGTGTACTCGATGTCGCTGCCGTGCACCTTCACGGCGTATCGGACGGCCGCGGGCCCGGCGCCGAGCGCGCGGGCGAGGATCAGCGGGCCCATCACGAGATGGTTCGCGAGCGCGACGTCCGGACGCGCCCGCGCAACGACGTCGCGCACCGCGCGCACGTTCGCCTCGACGTACGCCTCGACCTCGGCCTCGCTGCAATCCGGGTAGGGCCGCGCCTCGACGCCTGCATAGCGATCGGCGACGTAGACCGGCAGCAGGCCCGCCAACGCGGGCCGATAGACAGTGCAGCGTGCCGGCTCGCGCAGCGTGCGGACGGCGAACGTGCCGCCGTCCCAGTTGCCGACGGCATCGACGAACGGCAGTTCCTCCGGTGCGCGGTCCTGGCACAGCAGGTGGACCTCGTGCCCGAGCCGCACGAGCGCGGCAGCGAGGTTGGCGTTGTAGACGTTCGACCCGGTGCCCTGGAGCAGGTAGCCATGGAAGATCAGCACGCGCACGCGACAAGCCTATGGCCGCGGCCGGGCGGGCCGCGGCGCGGCGCTTCCCGGGCATGCGTTGGTAGCATCCCGTCGCGTGAGGAACCATCAGCGCTACCGCATGCGGACCCCCTCCACGGGCCGCGAAGTCGTCATCCAGGCCGAGGCCGGCCGCACGTACGTCGATCGCGAGACGGGCGAGCCGCTCGAGGTCGTCGCGACACTGGTGCCGCTCGCGCCGACCCCTTCCGACCTGCCCTGGGCCGTCGAGAACCTGCGCCTGTGCAACTGGTGTGACCAGTTCGCGCAGAAGGACCTCAACGACTGCCCGAACTGCGGTCGCCGCATGGCGCCGATCGCCCACGCCCACTAAGGCTCGTTCGCTTCCCGTGCCTCGTCGCACGCACCCCCTGCTGTTCGTCACAGCCCTTGCCATCGGGCTGCTGCTGGCGCTCGGCGTGGCCGCATGTGGCAGCGGCGGGTCGCAGTCGGCTGAGACGCTCGACACACCTCCGCTGACGGTCGGCACCGGAGCGACGCTGCCCAGCGCCGCCTCGACCTCGACGACGACCACCACGACGTCGACGACGTCCACCGACGCCGCCGACACGTCGGGCGACACCGGCGGAGCGGTCGACACGAGTGGCGACACCGGCGCCGCGACGGGTGACACCGGTGGCGGTGACACCGGAGACGACACGGGCGCCGATACCGGCGGCGGAACCGCTCCGGCAACGGGCGGAGGCGGTGGCACGACCACCCCGGCGCAGCCCGCCAACCCGGGCGGCGCGGCGCCGAACTACCAGAGCTTCTGCGACGAGAACCCGGGCGCCTGCTGAGAACCGCTTCAGGCGGAGCGCGTGAGGCGTCGTCCGCCCACGCACCCCGCCTTCGCGATCATCTTGTCGTTCTTCTTGTGTCTGCCGGCGGAGTCGGCGCGACGGGCGTCGTGATGAGCGTCGACGTGTAGGTCACGCGGGCCGTCTGGTAGAGGCACTTGTACTGCGTGGCGTTGCCGAGCGTCATCTGCGCCGTCTGCGTGAGCAGGTCGGTGCAGCTGTCAGCGCGGCTCGCGCGCCAACCGTTCTCTTTCGGCAGGTTGACGGCCAGCACCGGCGCCCACGTCGGCACGGTGAGTGCGACGATGTCGCCCTTGCGCGCCGCGAGCGTCGTCTTCAGCGGAAACTGCACCGTCGTGCCGAAGAACGGCTGGACCTTGAAGACGCCCGTGGTCGCGACGACCTCGTAGCTGCGCGCGGGTCTGGCCTGCTCCCGCAACACCGCCAGCTGGACGCGCGAGGTGCCGCCGTAGGTCGAGTTGAAGAAGTGGATCTGTCTGTCGCTCAGCGAGCCGAGCTGCAGCGTGAACGCGACGATCCGCCCGCTTTTCGGGACCGTCGTCGGATATCTGAGCGTGCCGGTGCGGACCTGCAGCGCCGTCGTGCGCGTCACGACGAAGCAGTTGTCCGGGCAGCTGACGGACGCGCCGTCAGTGCTCGCACCGAGCTCATACGTCTTGGCCGAGGCCGTGGAGGCGGCGGCGCCGAGCAGGCAGACGGCCAGGGCGACGCCGAGGGGGATGCGCTTCATATCCCCATTCAACACGAGTCACGGGCGGAAGGACCGGCCCGCAACGCGCCATGCAAGCTGGAAGGCCTGCGGGCCTAGAGTCTCGTGACGTTGACTGCCTTCGGGCCCTTGTCGCCTTGCTCCTCTTCGTAGTTGACCTTCGCGCCCTCGGCGAGCGAGCGATAGCCGTCGCCTGAGATGCCGCTGTAGTGGACGAAGAGGTCGCGACCGCCGTCATCCGGCGTGATGAAGCCGAAGCCCTTGTCGTCGCTGAACCACTTCACAGTTCCCGTTGCCATTGCGTCCCCCGAGGAGCAAGCTGCCAGCCGACGGCCGGCGGGGTTCCATCGAGCGGGAGCTCGATCTGTCGGGGAAAAACTAACAGGATCCGGTGCGCCGGCTGCAAGTAGGGCTCGGTGATACCCGCGTGAGTGGCTGGTGGATGTGCGACCAAGCGGGGCGAGGACGCAGGGAGGAAGCAATAGCAGCGCTATTGCGACGACCGAGGACGACGCATCCGCGCAGCGTCGCACGCCGCCAGACGCCGCGGGGGTATCGCCAAGCCCTACCGGTACCGGCCGACGGCCAGTTAGCCGCGCAGGAGCACGCCGGTGGCGGCGATCTCGTCCATGTCGCCCGGCGCGGGGACCCACGGCAGCTCGAGCGGGTCGTCGACGTAGCGCGGCACGACGTGCATGTGGAAATGGAAGACGGTCTGCCAGGCGGCCGCGCCGCACGAGTTGATCAGGTTGATCCCATCCGCCCCGAGGCGCGTGCTCATGCGCCCGGCGAGGCGCTGCGCCGCAACGGCGCACGCCTGCAGGTCCTCCGGGTCGAGCTCGTGCAGGTCGGTGGCATGCGTGCGCGGGATCACCAGCGCGTGGCCCCGCGTCGCCGGGTTGATGTCCATGAACGCGAGCGTGCGCGCGTCCTCGTCGATGATCGTCGCCGGCAGCTCACCCGCGACGATCTTGCAGAAGAGACAGTTCTCGGAACCGGCAGGCACGGCGCGAGCATATCGGTAGCCTGCGGACGGTCGTGCCCGATCGCACTCACCTGCGCCAGGCGATCGCCCATCTCGCGGCGATCGAGCGTCCCTCGGCCTCGCCGGGGGAGCACGAGGCGGCCCAGTGGATCGCCGCGCAGCTCGCCGAGTTCGGCTGCAGCGTGGAGGTCGAGGAGGAGCGTGCGCACGGGGGCTACTGGTTCCCGCTCGGTGTCCCGAACGCGCTCGCCGGCGCCGCCGGATTGCTCGCGCGCCGCGGCAATCGCCGCAGCCGGGCACTCGCGGCGGCGGTCGGCGCATTCGCGGCAGCCGCGATCTGGGACGACGTCGGCGGTGGCCGGCTGTGGTTCCGCCGACGCTTCCTGCCGAGTAGACCGACCTGGAACGTCGTCGCCGAGACGGGCGATCCCCACGCCGACCGCACCGTCGTGTTCGTCGCCCACCACGACGCGGCCCATTGGGGCCTGCTGTTCCACCCCGGCGTGCTGCCGCTCGTGGACCGGCTGGCCCCCGGCCTGCTGGAGCGCAGCAACACGTCGCCGCCGCTGATGGCGCCGGTGATCGCCGGCCCGCTGCTGGTCGCGCTCGGGGCGCTCACGCGCCGGCGCCGGGCCTTGACGACCGGCACGGTGCTCGCACTGGGCTCGGCCGCGACGTTCGCCGAGATCGGCGCGCGCGACGTGGTGCCCGGCGCGAACGACAACCTCACGGGCGTCGCGACGCTGATCGGGTTGGCCACGGAGCTCGCCGAGCGCCCCGTCGAAGGGCTGCGCGTGCTGCTCGTCTCGACCGGCTCGGAGGAGGGCTTCATGGAGGGGATGCAGGCATTCGCCCGGCGCCACTTCCCTGCGCTCCCACTGGACCGCACGCACGTGGTCTGCGTCGACACGGTCGGCTCCCCGCATCTCACACTGATCGAGGGCGAGGGGATGCTGCGGATGCGCGACTACCCGGACGACTTCAAGGACCTCGTCGAGGGCTGCGCCAGAGACAGCGGCGTCGAGCTGTGGCGCGGCCTGCGGCTGCGCAACGCGACCGACGGCCTGATCGCGCTGCGCGCCGGCTACCCGACGACCACGATCGGCTCGGTCACGCGCCTGAAGGTGCCGGCCAACTACCACTGGCCGACCGATACCGCCGAGAACGTCGACCACGGCAGCGTCAGCAACGCGGTCACGCTCTGCACCGCGGTCGCGCGCAAGCTCGCCGCAGCCGTGACCGACCGCGCAGCGCCGAGCGCGACCTCGGCCTAACCGGACGCCGCTCTCGCCGCGAGCAGCTCGCGGGCGTGCGCGATCGCCTCCTCGCGCGAGGCGACCTCACCGGCGTAGGCGGCCTCCTCCAGCTCCGCGAGCAGTCTGCCCAGCTGCGGCCCGCGCTCGATCCCAAGCGCGTCGGCCAGCTCGTCGCCGCGCACGAGCGGCGCCGGCGGGCCGTGCTCGCGCCACGCCAGGGCCGGCCCGATCAGCTCGCGCACGAGCTCGAGGTGCTTCGCGATCGCCACGTCCGATCTCTGTCCCCGCGTCGCCAGGCGGTCGGCGACGGACAGCAGCGTGACGTCGACCTCGACCGGCTCGCACGCCTTCAGATAGCGGTACTCGACGCGCGGCGGCAGCGGCCGCTCGCGCACGAGGAAGCCGGGCCGCAGGTGGTGGCGAGTGAGCGCGGCGACGTGCGCGCGCAGACGCTCGCTCGCGTGCAGCCGCGCGAGGATCGCGCGCGAGAGCTCCGCCCCCTGCGAGTCGTGGTGCCAGAACGAGATGCGGCCCTCCTCGTTGACCGCGCGCGTCTGCGGCTTCGCGATGTCGTGCAGCAGCGCACCGAAGCGCAGCGCCGTGCCGCGCGTCAGCTCGTCGGCGAGCGGCTCCGCCAGCACCTCCGCGACGGCAGCGCCGTGGTGCTCGCCGAAGATCGCGACCGGGTCGCGCTCCAGCGCGATCGTCTCGGCCAATACCGCGAGCGTGTGCTGGTAGGCGTCGAGGTGGTGGTAGCCGCTCTGCTGTACGCCCGACAGTGCTGCCAGCTCCGGCAGGACCACGTCGACGGCGCCGACGCGCTCCATCAGCTCGATTCCCGCGAGCGGGTCGGGAGCGGCGACGATCCGCTTCAGCTCGCCGAACACGCGCTCGGCCGCGACGTCGACGAGGCCGGCCGCGTGCTCAGCGGCGCCTGCGAGCGTGGCCGGCTCGGCACCCAGCGCCAGCTCGCAGGCGAAGCGAGGCAACCGCAGGACGCGCAGCGGATCGGCCGCGAACGCCGCCGGAGAAACCATCCGCAGGCGCCGTGCCGCGAGGTCGGCCTGCCCGCCGGTCGGGTCGACCGGCTCACCGCCGGACAGCGGCTCGGCGATCGCGTTGATCGTGAAGTCGCGCTGGGCGAGATCCTGCTCGATCGTCTCGCCGAGCAACGGAGAGAGGTCGGCCTGCCAGGCGCCGCCGCGCGCGACGACCCGCCAGGCGCCGAAGTCCTCCGACAGCGGGAAGACGGCGGCGCGCGCAGCGCGGGAGAGCGCGCGCGCGGCGGCCTCCACGTCGCCCGCGACGGCGAGGTCAAGATCGGCGGTGGGGCGGCCCAGCAGGCGATCGCGCACGGCGCCGCCGACGAGCCAGGTCGTCGTGCCGTCCAGAACCTGCCGCGCGATCGCGAGCGCGTCGTCGCTCATGCGGGCGCCCTCGCGGCTCGCGCGTGGGGTCGCCCCTTCACGCGGGCGTCTCGCGGCTCATGCGCGCCCGCCCGTCCGCGTCGAGCGCGGTGCCGTCGCGGTGGTACGCCCGCGTCGGGCGCGCGGTCAGCGCGGTCGTGATCTCGTAGTTGATCGTGTCGATCCGGCGCGCGAGCGCTTCGGCCGTGATGCGCTCCTCGCCGTCGCGCCCGAGCAGGACCGCCTCGTCGCCCTCGACGAGGCCCGCCGGGTCGGGTCCGACGTCGACGGTGACGTTGTCCATGCTCACGCGCCCGACGAGCGGATGGCGGCGTCCGCCGATCAGCACCTCGGCGTTGTCGGAGAACGCGCGCCGCCACCCGTCGCCATAGCCGATCGGGAGCGTCGCGATCCAGGTCGGCTCGCGCGCGACGAAGCGCGCGCCGTAGCCGACGCTCTCCCCCGGCGCCAGCGGCTTGAGCGCAGCGACGAACGAGCGCAGCTCCAGCGCAGGCTCGAGGTCATGCTCCGCCGGATCGACGCCGAACGGATCGAGGCCGTAGATCGCCACGCCACAGCGCACCATGTCGAGGCGGCTCTCCGGCAGCGCGAGCGTTGCCGCGCTGTTGGCGGCGTGCAGGATCGCGTCGGGTTTCAGCTCCCGCAGCCGCTTGCCGAACGCGCGGAAGCGCTCGACCTCCGCGCGCGTCCGCTCGGGGTCCTCGTCGGCGCACGGCAAGTGCGTCATCGCGCCCACCAGCTCCAGCTCGGGTGCGGCGTGGATCTGCTGGGCGACGCGCAGCAACTCGTCCGCGTCGCGGATGCCGAGCCGGCCCATGCCGACGTCGAGCTTCACGTGCACGCGCACCGGCAGCGCTCCCAGTCGGTGATCGCCGCCGCGGCGGAGCTCCTCGACGAACGACGAGCGCCAGGCGACGACGTCCGCCTGAGCGTCCAGCGCTGCCGGCAGCTCCTCGGCGCTGAGCGCGCCCATCATCAGGATGGGCGCCTCGATGCCGGCGGTGCGCAGCTCGGTGGCCTCTTCGGCGGCCGCGACGGCGAGCCAGCTCGCGCCGCCCGCGAGCGCCGCCCGCGCGACCGGGACCGTGCCGTGCCCGTATGCGTTCGCCTTCACGACCGCGCACAGGGCGGTGTGCGGCCCGGCGGCGAAGCGCAGCCGCTCGCAGTTGCGCTCGACGGCGCCGAGGTTGACCCGCGCGAGCGCCCGCAGCGCCACCGCTACTCCGGGGAGACGAGCGCCTCGAGCACGTCGAGGCGCGTGACGACGCCGACGAGGCGCCCGTGCTCCACGACCGGCAGGCGGTTGTGGCGATGCTCGGCGATCAGCCGAGCGGCGTCGTGCACGTCGGTGTCCGGGGCGACCGTCGCTGGATCCTCAGTCATCATGTCGGCGACCGTCGAGGCGATCGCCTTCTTGACGCGGTCCTCGAACGGCTTCAGCCGTCCGAGGAAGACCGTGCCGCCAAACAGGTCGATGTGCAGCGGGAGGCGCAGGTCCTCCTCCTCGTCCACGAGCACGAGATCGGACTCCGTCACGATCCCGACACAGCGTCCGCCGCCGTTGACGACCGGGACGCCCGGAAGCTCGTGCTCGCGCAGGGTGCGCAGCAGCGTCTCCACCGTGTCCTCGGGGGTCACGGTCACCGGGTCGCGCTCCATGATGTCGGCGACGGTGGGCATCTGCGAGGGGAGCCTAGCGGGTGCCGCGGCAGTCAGTCCCTGCGCCGGGCGTAGGGCAGCGCCGCGATCACGTCGCGCGCCATCGCCCCCTCGACGCCGATGCGCGCGCCGACGAGACGGCCAGCGCGGCGGTGCAGCTCGACGCCGGCGCAGGCGGCCGTGAACGGCTCGACGCCGCGCGCGAGCAGCGCGCCGATCACGCCGGACAGCACGTCGCCGGTGCCCGCTGTCGCGAGTGCAGGCGCATCGCCACGACTCACGCCCACACGGCCGCTGGGCTCCACGACGAGCGTGTCGTCGCCCTTCAGCACGACCACCGCACCCGATCGGCGGGCCGCTTCCCGCGCACTTGCGAGCCGTGCTGCGCGCACGTCGTCGCCGGTGACGCCGAGCAGGCGAGCCAGCTCACCGCCGTGCGGGGTGAGGACCGTCGGTGCCGAGCGTCCCGCGAGCCGCCCGAGTGCCGTCTCGGTGGCGTGCGCATTCAACCCGTCGGCGTCCAGCAGCAGCGGGAGGGACGCGTGCAGCGCCAGCTCGCGGACGAATGACACAGCTCCGTCGGAGCGCCCGAGTCCCGGCCCAAGCACGAGTGCGTCAGCCCGTTCGCAGCGCGCGAGCGCCTCGTCGAGAGCGCCGAGCGCGAACCCCCCGCCCTCGTCGGCCAGCGGGACGCTCATCACCTCCGCGTCGCGCAGCTCGAAGACGAGGTTGAGTGACGCCGGCACGAGGGCAGTCACATATCCCGCACCCGTGCGCGCGGCCGCCTCGGCCGCCATCGACGGCGCGCCCGTGAGCCCGAGCGATCCCCCGCACACGAGCACGCTGCCGCCATCGAACTTGGTCGCCTCCGCCCCGCGCGCGGGCAGACCGTCGAGCACGCCGTCGCCGATCAGCCCGATGCCGGCTCCGCCCTCCACAGGCCGTCCGTCTGCCGGGATCCCGATCTCGACGACCGTCACCTGACCGGCATGCTGCTTGCCCGGCGCGATCCACAGTCCCGGCTTGCCCGCATGGAACGTCGCCGTCGCGACCGCGCGCACCGCCGGCCCGGCAACCTCGCCGGTCGAGGCGTCGACGCCGCTCGGCACGTCGCACGCGACCACGGGGATGCCCCGCTCGCCGGCCGCAGCCATCGTCTCGACCGCATCGAGCGCCTCGCCCCGCGGCGCGCCGTGCGAGCCGGTCCCCAGCACCGCGTCGACGATCCCCGCGACCTCGAAGAGCGAGCCGGGGTTGAACGGCCGCGGCGGCGCGCCCGGCAGCCGCTCGCAGTTCGCCCGCGCGTCGTTCGTCAGCTCCCGCCCACCGCTCTCACCGAGCAGTTGCACGTCGACCTCGCGCCCCATCTCGCGCAACAGCCGCGCAGCGACGAAGCCGTCGCCGCCGTTGTTGCCGTGTCCGCACACGACCGCGACCACGCCCTGCGGGACGTGCCGCGCGACGAGCTCGGCGAGCCCATGCCCGGCATGCTCCATCAGCTCCAGCCCAGGTATGTGGCGCTGCTCGATCGCCCAACCGTCAAGCGCGCGCTGGGCCGCGGCGTCGGGCAGCAGCTCCAGCCAACTGGGCAGCCCCGTCATGGGGGCCGAGGCTACTCGACGGTGACGGTCTTGGCGAGGTTGCGCGGCTGGTCGACGTTCAGGCCGCGCAGACGGGCGATGTGGTACGCCAGCAGCTGCAGCGGCACGACCGCCAGCAGCGTCGCGAGCATCCAATCCGTCTCAGGGATCGTGATCGCCTGCTCAGCGTGCGCGACGATCTCCTCGTTGCCCTCGGTCACGATCGCGATCACGTGCGCGCCGCGCACGCGCACCTCCTGCATGTTCGAGACGACCTTGTCGAGCACCGGCGAGTCGGTTGCCACGCAGACGACGGGCGTCTGCTCGTCGAGCAGCGCGATCGGCCCGTGCTTCATCTCGCCCGCCGCATACGCGTCGGTCGCGATGTACGAGATCTCCTTCAGCTTCAGCGCGCCCTCGAGCGCCACCGGCAGCCCGACGTGACGCCCCAGGTACAGGAAGAAGTCGGCCTGGTAGTGAGCCTGCGCGATCGCCTCGATCTGCTCGCTGCCCGCCTCCAGCAGCGCGGCGATGTGGTGCGGCAGGTGCTTGAGCGCGCCCACGAGCTCGGTCAACCGCACGGGCGGCAGCGTCTCGCGCAGCTCGGCGAGCCGCAGCCCGAGCAGGTACATGGCGGCGACCTGGCTGACGAACGTCTTCGTCGCGGCGACGCCGATCTCCAAGCCGGCACGCGTGAACAGCACGCCGTCGGCGTCGCGCGTGATCTGCGAGCCCATGACGTTGGTGATGCCCAGCACCGTCGCACCGCGCGAGCGCGCAAGCCGCATCGCCGCGAGCGTGTCGGCCGTCTCGCCCGACTGCGAGATGCCGATCACGAGGTCCCCCGGCCCGACGACGGGGTTGCGGTAGCGGTACTCGGACGCGACGTCCATCTCGACCGGCACGCGCGCCCACTCCTCGATCGCGTAGCGACCGATCAGGCCGGCGTGGTACGACGTTCCGCAGGCGACGATCACGATCCGCCGCACGTCGCGCAGGAACGCGTCGTCGATCGTGCCGAGATCGCCGAGGTCGACGCCGTCGCCGCGCGCTGTGCGATCCGCGACCGTCTCGGCGACCGCGTCCGCCTGCTCGTGAATCTCCTTCAGCATGAACGTCTCGTAGCCGCCCTTCTCGGCGGTTTCCGCGTCCCAGTCGATCTCGACGACCTCGCGTTCGATCGGCGTGCCGTCCGCCGTCATGAACTCGACGCCGGACGGGCGCAGCACGACCAGCTCGCCGTCTTCGATGTACTGCACGTGGCGCGTGCGGGCGAGGAAGGCGGGGACGGCGGAGGCGAGGAACTGCTCGTCCTCGCCGCGCCCGACGACGAGCGGGCACTCGCGCCGCGCGCCGACGAGCACGCCCGGCTCGGCGACCGTCATCGCGACGAATGCGAAGTGGCCGACCAGTTCGCCGTAGGCGGCGCATACGGCGGCCGGCAGATCGCCGTCGTAGTGCTTCGCTATCAGGTGCGCGATCACCTCAGCGTCCGTCTCAGAGGAGAAGACCGCCCCTTCCTGCTCCAACTGGCGCTGCAGCGAAACGTAGTTCTCGACGATCCCGTTGACGACGACGTGGACACGGTCCTCGTCGTCGGTGTGCGGATGGGCGTTGCGCTCGCTCACGCGGCCGTGTGTTGCCCAGCGGGTGTGGCCGATGCCGGTGCCCGGCTCGGCGAGCGCGACGCTCGTCTGCGGCGCCTCGGCGACGGGCTCGGCCGCGAGCGCCGTGCGGAGCGCGTCGAGGTTCCCGACCGCGCGCACGGAGTCGACCCCGTCGCCGTTGAGGACGGAGATGCCGGCACTGTCATAGCCGCGATATTCGAGCTTTTCGAGTCCGGCGAGCAGCTGCTCGCGGACGGGACGGGCGCCGACGTAGCCGACGATGCCGCACATGGGAAACCTCCGTGGGGACTCGAAGAGCCTAGTACACGCGCTGTGCCGCGAACATAGGCCTAAGGAGCCATTTCGACGGCGGCAGCCTGCGCCCTCTCGACGAGGCGCCCGCAGACCGCGTGCGCCTCCTCGGCGCTCGGCGCCTCGACCATTACGCGCAGCAGCGGCTCGGTGCCGGACGCCCGCACGAGCACGCGCCCGCGCCCCGCCAGCGCGTCCTGTTCCTGCTCGACTGCCGCCACCATCTCTTCGTCTGAGGCGGCGCGCTCGACGGCCGCACGATCGGGCAGACGGACGTTGACGAGCGTCTGCGGCAGCTTCTCCATCGCGTGACGTTCGGCGAGGTCGCCGCCGTTCAGCGCCTCCAGCGTAAGCAGCGCGCTCGCGATCCCGTCGCCGGACGGCGCGAAGCCGAGCTCGATGATGTGGCCGGACTGCTCGCCGCCGAGTGTCCAGCCGCGCTCCCGCAGCGCCTCGAGCACGTACCGGTCGCCAACAGCAGTCGTGGCTACCTCGACGCCGGCGTCCGCCATCGCCGTGTGGAAGCCGTAGTTCGTCATCACCGTCACGGCGACGCCGCCACCCTGCAGCCTCTCCTGCGCGCGCAAGTGCAGCGCAGCGAGCGCGACCAGCTCGTCGCCGTCGACGACCGTGCCGTTGCGGTCGACCGCCAGCACGCGGTCGCCGTCGCCGTCGAATGCGAAGCCGGCGTCGTGACCGTCGCGCCGGACCGCGTCGGCGAGCGCCTCGACGTGCGTCGATCCGCAGCCGTCGTTGATGTTGCGACCGTCGGGCGCGTCGGCGATCACGTCGACATGCGCGCCGAGACGGCGGAAGATCTCGGGCGCCGCGCGATGCGTCGCGCCGTTGGCGCAGTCGAGCACGATGCGGCGCCCGCTGAGGTCGAGCTCCGCGAAGCGCGTGTGCAGCTCGCGCAGGTAGTCCTCCAGCGTGCCGTGCAGCTGCGTCACGCCGCCCGGCTCGGCGGATACGGTCCCGCCGCCCGCCCCCGACACCGGCTCGTCGAGCAGCGCCTCGATCTCTTCCTCGACCGCGTCGGACAGCTTGTCGCCGTCGGCGCCGAAGAACTTGACGCCGTTGTCGCGCCAAGGGTTGTGGGACGCGGAGAGGACGACGCCGAGGTCGAAGCCGTAGCGGCGGATCAGCAGCGGCGCAGCCGGCGTCGGCAGGACCCCGCCCAGGAGCGCGATGCCACCGGCCGCGGCGACTCCCGCTGCGACGGCGGCTTCGAGCATCTCGCCCGACGCGCGCGTGTCGCGGATGACCAGCACGCGGGGGCGTTCGGAACCGCTGCCGACGGCGCTTGCGCGCGTGGTCGCCGCACGGCCGAGCGCGAGCGTCAGCTCCGCTGTGAGGAACTCGCCCGCGACGCCGCGGACGCCGTCCGTGCCGAACAGCCGTCGGGCCACGGAGGGGAAGCTAGCGCTTCGAGAACTGCGGCCGCTTGCGGGCCTTCTTGAGGCCGGCCTTCTTGCGCTCCTTCGCGCGTGCGTCACGCGTGAGGAAGCCGCGGCGCTTGAGCTCGCCACGCAGGTTCGGATCGGCCTCGAGCAGGGCGCGCGAGATGCCATGGCGCAGCGCGCCGGCCTGCGCCGAGACGCCGCCGCCGTGGAGCTTCGCGATCACGTCCATGCGCGCCTCGTATCCGACCGTCTCAAGCGGCTGGCGGATGTTGCGCTGGAGCGTGGGGCGCGGGAAAAAGTCGTTGAGCGGCTTGCCGTTGATGACGTACTCGCCGGTGCCCGGCTTGAGCGTCACGCGCGCGACGGCCGTCTTGCGCTTGCCGGTGGCGGTGTAGCGCGCACCCGTGGCAAGCGAGATCGCTGCGTCGGCGATCGGCTGCACGTCGGGCTCGTCCTCGCCATCGACGGCGGCGATGGGCTCGCCGTCCTCGTCGTAGGACGGCGTCTCGCCGAGTGCCTCGCCCTCGAGCACGATGTCCGGCACGAGGTCGGCACCGGGGATCTCCGGCTTGACGCGCGGCGTCTCCTCGATCAGCTCCTCCTCGACGGGCGCCGCGGCCTCAGCTGCAGGCTGCTCGGCCGCGGGCGCCTCAGCAGCCGCGGGCTCCTGGGCGACGGGCTGCTCGGCGGCCGGCTCGGCCGCCGGCGGCTCGGTGTCGGCAGCCGGCTCGGGCGCGTCGCTCGCGGCCTCGGGAGCAGGCGTCTCCTCGGCGGCGACGGGCTCCTCAGCGGGCGCGTCGGTCTCCGGGGTGCGCTGCTCGTCCTCAGGCTGCTCGACGTCGGTCACGAGGAAATCTCCATGGGTTGCGGCTGCTGGGCGGCGTGCGGGTGATCCGGACCGGCGTACACCTTCAGCTTCGTGAGCTGTCTGCGCGCGAGGCGGTTGCGAGGGAGCATGCCCTTGACGGCGAGGCGGATGACCTCTTCGGGCCGACGGTCGAGCATCTCCTCGAGCGTCCGCGAGCGCAGGCCGCCCGGGTAGCCCGAGTGGCGGTAGTAGCGCTTGTCGGCGCGCTTGTTCCCGGAGACCGAGATCTTCTCGGCGTTGACGACGACGACAAAGTCGCCGGTGTCGACATGGGGCGTGTACGTGGGCTTGTTTTTCCCGCGGAGCGCATCGGCGATCTGGGTGGCGAGCCGGCCGAGCGTGAGCCCGTTGGCATCGACGAGCACCCAGTTGCGCTCGCGGTCGGCAGGAGTGGCGACGTAGGTCTTCATGGCATGAGAGATGCCACGCCTCGTTGGCGCGGCGGTCGCCCATGATAGGGAAATCGTCGCGGCGGCGACGGGCGACCCGCGGCGAGGGGTCCGTCCGGAGCCCCTGGTTATACTGCCGCCCGTTCCATAAGCCAGAGCCGAATCCCTCTCCTGCCAGAGGGAACGGGGAACCCAATGACGGCGGTGTTGCCGCAGCGTCGTCGAGGGGCGAATCCGAGCATTGCCGCTCGGTAGCGCAGACCTTTCAAGCGCGAGCCCGTCAGCTAACCCCGTAGGCCGTGACGAAAGGGCATCTCACACGATGCTGCGCGGAATGCGGGGGCTCCCCGCTGCGAAGACGACGTTTGCTGCCGCCGTGCTCCTCGGCGCGACCGGCGGTTCGGCCGCCGCCGCGACCGGCGGCGCCGGCCTCGCGGAGCCAGCCCCGAAGCGCGCCGCGACGGCGCCCACGGTGGTGACGGCCCCGGTCCTCTCCCCCGTCGCGTCGATCCCGCAGCTCGCGGCCGGCGTCACGTTCCGCAAGGTCTCCAAGCGCGCCGTCAGCGCTGCGACGCTGACGTACGTCTCTCACGCACGTGGCGCTGTGCAAGTGCGCGTCGATGTCGTGCGACTCGCCGACGGACTCTCAGTCTTCACCGACGAACGCACGGTCGCGCCCGACGCCACGCAGAAGGTGAGCTGGAGCGGACGCGCCAGAAGCGGGCTCGCGCTCGACGGCCGCTATCAGCTGCGCGTCGCGCTCGCCGCCGACGCCGGCGCGAGCAGCAGCAGCACGGCCGATGCCACGCCGGGCGGGGGTGCTTCGCCCGAGGCGGCGGCCCCGCCCCCGGGCTCGACGAGCGTGAAGACCTTCACATTCGTCGGCGCAGCGTTCCCTGTGCGCGGACCGCACAATTACGGGCAGGGCGGTGCCGCTTTCGGCGCCGGCCGCACCGGCCATGTGCACCAGGGCCAGGACGTCATGGCGGACTGCGGCACGCCGCTCGTCGCCGCCCGCGGCGGAACCGTGGTCATGCGCACTTACCACGCGCTCGCCGGCAACTACGTCGTGATCCAGGACCCGATCACCGGCCAGAGCAACATGTACGCCCACCTGCGCGAGCCGGCGACCGTGACGAGAGGCCAGCGCGTCGAGACCGGCCAGCGGATCGGCGTCGTCGGCGACACCGGCGACGCGAGCGCCTGCCACCTCCACTTCGAAATCTGGACCTCGCCCGGCTGGTACCGCGGCGGCGAGCCGATCGACCCCCTCCCCACGCTCAAGCGCTGGGACCGCTTCAGCTGAGTCCCGCACCGTGCCGGTCCGCCCGGCGCGCGTAGGCTCTGAACCATGCCGGTCCTCGCCGTCTCCGTCCTCGGAATCGCCGGATTGGTCGTCCTCGGCGCCGCGCTCGTCGTGCTGCTCGTCTCGCTGCTGCATCCGGAGGGTCGCAGACGGCCCGGTGGCTATCTCGACGGGCAGGAGCCGCGCCGACGCGACGACGAGCACACCGACGCGTAGGCTCATCCGATGGAACGAGACGAGCTGCGCGCGCTGCAGGCGCCCCTCAAGGAGCAGTACCGCGACGAGCCGGAGGCCGCAACCGTCACGCTCGCGGCGACCGGAGCACTCGGCGACGGCGTGTCGTGCTCCGTGCAGACCGGCCGCGCCGTCGCCGAAGCCGGTCTCCACCCAGCAAGCGGCGGCGACGACTCCCTGCTGTGCTCAGGCGACATGCTGCTGGAGGCGCTCGTCGCCTGCGCGGGCGTGACGCTCCGCGCCGTCGCGACCTCACTGGAGATCCCAATCCGCGGAGCAACCGTCCGCGCCGAGGGCGATCTCGACTTCCGCGGCACCCTCGGCGTCGACAAGGAAGCCCCGGTCGGCTTCTCCGCCATCCGCCTCACCTTCGACCTCGACTCGAACGCAGACGACGAACAGCTCGCAACCCTGAAGAAGCTCACCGAGCGCTACTGCGTCGTCTACCAGACGCTCGCGAGCGCACCGGCGCTCACGACCGAGCTGCGAGCCAAGTAAGCGCCGCCGGACGCGCGCTGGCGGATGCCGGCGCCCGCCAGGCAAGGAAGCAGGCGGCGTGGCCTACGCACGTAGGCGAGCCGGCGATGACGCAGCCTGGCGGGATGCCGGCGCCGCCAGCGCGCGTCCGGCTACTCCCACTCGATGGTTCCGGGAGGCTTGCTCGTGATGTCCAGCACGACCCGGTTGACCTCGCGGATCTCGTTGATCATGCGCGAGGCGATCTGTTCGAGCAGGTCGTAGGGCAGGCGCGCCCAGTCAGCCGTCATCGCGTCGTCGCTCGTGACCGCGCGGATGACGACGACGTAGCCGTACGTGCGCTCGTCGCCCTGGACACCGACGGTGCGGACGTCGGGCAGCACGCAGAAGGACTGCCACAGCTCGCGGTAGAGGCCCGCTCTGCGGATCTCGTCCTGGAGGATCGCGTCGGCGTCGCGGAGCGTGTCGAGGCGTGCCTTCGTCGCCTCGCCGCCGACGATGCGGATCGCGAGGCCCGGACCCGGGAAGGGCTGGCGCCACACCAGTCGCTCGGGCAGGCCGAGCTCGGCGCCGACGGCGCGGACCTCGTCCTTGAAGAGCGAGCGCAGCGGCTCGACGAGATCGAACTCGAGGTCCTCAGGGAGGCCGCCGACGTTGTGGTGGGACTTGATCGTCGCCGCGCCAGTGCCGCCACCCGACTCGATCACGTCCGAGTAGAGCGTGCCCTGCACGAGGAAGCGGGCGGCCGTACCGTCCTGGCCGACAATCCGCTCCGCCTCCTCCTCGAAGACACGGATGAACTCTTCGCCGATCGCCTTGCGCTTCGCCTCGGGCTCGGTGACGCCCTGCAGGCGCTTGAGGAAGCGATCCTCCGCGTCGACGGCGACGAGCGGCACCTTGAAGTGGTCGCGGAACGCGGAGATGACCTGGTCGCCCTCGTTCTTGCGCATCAGGCCGTGGTCGACGAACACGCAGGTGAGCTGGTCGCCGATCGCGCGGTGCACGAGCAGTGCCGCGACGGACGAGTCGACCCCGCCAGAGAGGCCGCAGATCACGCGCCCGTCGCCGACCTGGGCGCGGATGCGCGCGATCTGGTCGTCGATCACGGAGGCGGCGCTCCACGTGCGCTCGCAGCCGCAAATGTCCTCCAGGAAGCGCGTGATGATGTCCTGTCCGTAGGGCGTGTGGACGACCTCGGGGTGGAACTGGATCCCGTAGATCTCGCGCTCGACCGACTCCAGCGCAGCGACCGGTGACTCGCTCGACGACGCGAGCGCGGTGAAGCCGGGCGGCGGGGCAAAGACCGTGTCGCGGTGCGACATCCAGCAGGTCTGCTCGGCGGGCAGGCCGGCGAGCAAGCGACCGGGCTCCTTGACCGTCAGCTGCGAGCGGCCGAACTCGCCCACCTCGGCACCCTGTACGTCGCCGCCGAGCTCGCGCGTGAGCAGCTGCATGCCGTAACAGATGCCGAGCACGGGGATCCCGAGCTCGAGCAGCGCAGGATCGAGTCTCGGCGCGTCCGGCGCGTACACCGATGCCGGCCCGCCGGACAGGATCAGGCCGCGCGGTCTACGTCTCGCGACCTCGGCAGCGCCAACGTGGTGCGGCAGCAGCTCGGAGAAGACACCGCACTCGCGCACGCGGCGCGCGATCAGCTGCGAGTACTGCCCGCCGTAGTCGAGGACGACGACCTCTTCAGCGACGTGCCTCGCCGCGTCTGGCGGCGTCCTCGCCGGTTCGCGTACGGAGTACGCCACACCGGCTGCGTCCTTGCCAGACACGACGATGCCCGCCGCTGGGCCGTCGCTAGTCATTTACGAGCGCGACCGCCCGGCCATTCGACCCCATGCCCACCTGCTGGTCGCGCTGGAGGTGCTTGCCCTCCGTCTGGAGCGCGGGGGCGACCATCAGCTCGGCGCGGTTGAATTCCGCGATGTCGCGGTAGCCGCAGGTCGCCATCGAGGTGCGCAGCGCGCCCATCAGGTTGAACATGCCGTCGTTCTCGCGGGCGGGACCGAGCAGGATCTCGTCGAGCGAGGCGTTCTGCACGGTCTTGACGCGCGTTCCGCGCGGCAGCGTCGGATGGAACGTCGCCATGCCCCAGTTGTAGCCGCGGCCGGGTGCTTCGTAGGCGCGGGCGAGCGCGGAGCCGAGCATCACCGCGTCGGCGCCGCAGGCGATCGCCTTCGCGATGTCGCCGCCGTTCTTCATGCCGCCGTCGGCGATGACGCGGACGTAGTCGCCCGTCTCGAGCATGTGCTGCGAGCGTGCTGCCGCGACGTCGGCGATCGCCGTCGCCTGCGGGACGCCGATGCCGAGCACGCCGCGCGTCGTGCAGATCGCGCCCGGGCCGACGCCGACGAGCACGCCAGCGGCGCCGGTCCGCATCAGGTGCAGACCCGTGTGGTAGGAGGCGCAGCCGCCGACGACCACCGGGACGGGGACCTCGCGGATGAACTCCTTGAGGTTGAGCGGCTCGGCGACCGTCGAGACGTGCTCCGCGGACACGACCGTGCCCTGAATCACGAGAATGTCGAGACCGGCCTCCAACGCGATCTCGTAGTACTCGCGCACACGCTGCGGCGTGAGCGAGGCGGCGACGACGACGCCCTGCTCCTTGATCTCGCGAATGCGCTGGGCGATCAGCTCCGGCTTGACCGGCTCGCGGTAGATCTCCTGCATCTCGCGCGTAGCCTCTTCGCGGTCCAGCGAGGCGATCCGCTCGAGCTGCGCGTCGACGTCCTCGTAGCGACAGAAGATGCCCTCGAGGTTGAGCACGGCGAGGCCGCCGAGTCTGCCGATCGTGCCTGCCGTCTCCGGCGAGACGACGCCGTCGAGCGCCGACGCGAGCAGCGGCAGCTCGAAGCGGTACGGGCCGAGCGTCCAGGAGATGTCGACGTCTTCGGGGTCGCGTGTGCGCCGCGAGGGCACGATGGCAACATCGTCGAAACCGTAGGCTCGACGGGCCTTCTTACCGCGGCCGATCTCTATCTCCATTGAGGCACCGTATGGGTCGAGGCGGACGGGACGGCCCCGCTGGAGCGGGGCCGGAGGGGGAAGCTGCTGTGGCGGGGGCGGCGACCACCGACTGCGTTCGATAGTAGCGCAGCGCCCCGGCGGATCGGGCTCCGCTCAGGAGACCTCTGCCGGCAGCGCCAACGGCACCGCCTCGACCGTCGGCAGCAGCCGCTCGACGGCCTGCGGGTCGATCACCCCGGCGCCGAAGTGCTGCGTCGACTCGGCGCCGCACGCGACGCCGAAGCGCAGGCACTGCTCCGGCGTTCCGCCGTCGTAGCGCGCCGCGACGTAGCCGGCGAGGAACGCGTCGCCCGAGCCGACCGCGGCGCGCGCCTCCTGTTCGGCGACGCGCACGCGGAACAGCTGCGGTCCGGTCTCCCCCGCGACGCGCGCGTAGCAGCCGTCGGGCACCGTCATGATCGCCTCGCGGGCGCCCAACTCGACGACCTCCGCGATCCCGAGCGCGCGCTCGTCGTCGTCGTTGAACTCATGCCCGACGAGTTCCTCGGCCTCGCCGACGTTCGGCGAGACGACGTCGGGCTCGGCGCGCACGGCATGCCGCAGCGGCTCGCCATCCGTATCTACGACGGTCATGACGCCGAGCTTCTTCAGCTCCTTGATCAGGCCGCCGTAGACGTCGGGATCGACGTCGCGCGGCAGCGAGCCCGCGAAGACGCACAGCTTCGCGCCCTTCGCGAGGTACAGGAGCTTGTCGCGGAAGAGCTCCATCTCGGCGTCGGTGATCGCCGGGCCGCGCTCGTTGATCTCCGTCTGCACCCCGGTCGTCGGGTCGAGCACAGCGGTGTTGGTGCGCGATTCCTCGCCGATGCGGACGAAGTCGGTCAGCACCGATTCGGCGGTCAGTGCATCGACGATGCGCGTCCCCGTCGACCCGCCGGCGAAGCCGGTCGCGATCACGGGCCGGCCGAGCAGCTTGATCGCACGCGCGACGTTGACGCCCTTGCCACCGGGCATCGTCGCCTGCGCGACGGAGCGGTGACGGCGGCCGATGCGGAAGTTCGGCACCTCGAGCGTCTTGTCGATCGCCGTGTTGAGGGTGACCGTGATGATCATGCTGCCTCCATGTCCGCCCGCCGTCGCTCGCGGCGGCGCGCACCGCGTACCCGTACGAGCAGGATGGCCGCGCCTCCGAGCAACGCCACGATGGCTATCAGGCTACCGGGGCCGTCGAGCGCCCGCCCGGCCTGCTCGAGCAGGCCGACCTCGGGCACCGGAGTGCGCGTGACGAGCGGCACGCGCGCGATCGCGCGGCCGTTCGCGCGTACCGTCACGCTGCCGACGACCGTGCGACGCGGCAACGGCCCCTCGAGCTCTCTCGGGACGTCGATCACGAGCCGCACGCGCACGTCCCGGCGCAGCAGTTCGCGCACGTCGCGCGTTGCGACCACGTCCACGTGCTCGTCCGGTCGGTGCTTGACCGCGGGACGCGCGTAGACAGCGCCGCCCGTCACCGGGTTCGCGACGCGGAAGCTCGCGAACGCCCACTTCAACAGCGCCAGCGCGTCGGCGTTGCGCGTGCCCTCGGAGGCGTCGCCGAGGACCGTGGCGACGAACGTCGTGCCCGCGCGTGTTCCCGACGCCACGAGGATGTACCCGGCCGCGTTCGTGTGCCCGGTCTTGACGCCGTCGACCCATGGCACCTGCTGCACGAGCGTGTTGCGGTTGACGACCGTGCGCGGGCGATCGCCGCTGCGCAGCAGAGCGCTGTGCATGTCCATCGTCTGGCGCAGGAACGCCTCCCGGCGCGCGGCGATCGCCAGCCGCGCGAGATCCGCGGCAGTCGAGTAGTTGCCGGCGTCGTCGAGGCCGATCGGCGTCGAGAAATGCGTGTGGTCGAGGCCGAGCTGACGGGCGCGCGCGTTCATGCGGGCGACGAATGCGGAGCGCGAGCCGCCGACGCAGACGGCGAGCGTCGACGCCGCGTCGTTCGCACTCGGCAGCAGGACGGCGCGGAGCAGGTCCCGCACGCGCATGCGCTCACCCGCGCGCAGGCCGATCTGCGTCTCCAGCGGCCCCGCCGCATACGGCGGCGCGGTGCAGATGCGGTCGAGTCTCACGCTCGTGACCGTCAGCAGCGCGGTCATCATCTTGGTCGTACTGGCGATCAGCCGCCGCTGGCCGGCTGCACGACCGAAGACCGGCTGCCCGGTCGAGCTCTCGAAGACGGCAGCCGACGGAGCGGACACGGGCGGCGGCGGTGACAGCTTGGCCGGCGCTGGCGCCGTGACTGCCGCGATCAACAGGCTCGCGAGCAGCAGCACGAGCGCGCACCGCATGGCGGCCGCACTCCGCAGGCTCACGGGGAGAGCTTGAGGCGCTGCCCCGTCTGCAGCGCGTTCGGGTCGACCTCCGGGTTGAGGCGCTGGATCGTCTCGAGCGACGCGTTCGTCTTGTCGGCGATCACCGTGAGTGTGTCTCCCGGCTTGACGACGTAGATCCGGAGGGCCGCTCTGGCACGTCTGACAGGCTGAGTGACGGCCGTGCGAGTCACGGCCGGCGAGTCGTTCGGCGAGCTGGAGCCGGAGGCCTGGACGACGACGGCGATGGCGACGGCGGCCGCGAGCAGCGCGAGCGGCGCCGCCAGGCGTGCTGGATTCCGGTCGGCCATCGGGCGCCGATGTTAGCTGTGCACCCGGCGCCCCACGACAGGTCCCGTCACCGCGTACGACGGCGACGGGACCGGCCGAGAGCAAGACACGCAGTACGCGCGTCAGGACGCGCGAACGGACGTGCTAGCCCTTGACGCTTCTCTTAAGGCCCGACCCCGGCGTGAAGCGGGGCACGCGCGAGGCGGCGATCTGGATCTTCTCGCCGGTGCTCGGGTTGCGGCCCTCGCGAGCGCTGCGCTCGGCGACGTGGAACTTCCCGAAGCCGGAGAAGGTCACTTCGCTGCCACGCTTCAGCGCGTCCTCGATCGTCTGGAGGACCGCGTCGACGGCATCGCCTGCATCCTTCTTGCTGAGCCCGCTGTTCGCGGAAACCTGGTCGACGAACTCGGATTTCGTCACGTCTTCCTCCTTCGAGGTGTTCGGGGGATGGCCGAAGCTAACAACCCTCGCGGACGGGAACAACGCGAATTGCCCGTCAACACGGGGAATCTCGCGATTTTGGCAGGTCGGCGCGGCTTCTACCTCACAATGGACCTCTTAGCGGTTTTTCCTGTCATTGCAGGGAAAGATCGGTCCGCGATGGGGCGCTCAGACGCTCGTTTCCGGCCCTGTGACGAGCGCATTCGCCATTTTGGCCAAATCATGTTCGATCAACGACTTGAGAGCACGCGGACCCGTCAGCACGGCGATCGCACCGCCATCCGGCGCACGCGCAGCGATCAGCGATCCTGCCGAGGCGGACGATGCCTCAGAGGACTCCAACAGCTCGCGGGCGCGGAAGGCCAGGTCCGCGTCGCCTGCCAGCGGCCGACCTGCAGGATCGAGCACGACCGCGGCGCGCACGTCGAGCGACAACTCCTGCAAGTAGGCGAGCGCGAGCGCGGGCGTCAGGGAAGCCGTCATGCCGGCAGGCGAGAATACGCGAGTGCCGCTCTCGCGCATCGCTTGGCTCGTGACCGTGGGCAGCTGCCTGATCGGCGTCCTTCTGCTGCTCGCGAGCGGCTACGTCGGATACGCAGGCGTCGTCTTCGCGGTTGCCTGCTCGGCCGCGATCAACCTTCGCTAGCCGGATCGATCCCCGCCACTCGCCGTCCCGGCGCCGTCGGTCCGCGTCCACTCCGTCCCCGGGCGCACGCGATCGGCCGGCTCGAGATGGATCAGCACGTCGGCGCCGTCCAGCCGCGCGGCGATCGCGTCCTGAATCTTGTGCGCGATCTCGTGGGCCTGCTCCAGCGATGTCCCGGCCTCGAACTGGAGGTGCAGGTCGACGTAACGACGCGCACCCGCCCGCCGCGTGCGCAGCTGGTGGTAGCCCACCACGCCGCGATCGCCAAACGAGACGACCTCGGCGTGGATCGCAGCGCGCTCGTCCTCTGGCAGCGCCTCGTCGACGAGCACGCGCGAGGAGCCCATCAGCAGCCGCACCCCAGCGGTCACGATCGCGCCCGCGACGAGCAGCGCGACGGCCGGGTCGAGCCACTCCGCGCCCGTGATCTGCACGAGCGCCAGCCCCACGAGAACGGCGATGGAGGTGTAGGCGTCGGTCCGCAGATGCGCCGCATCCCCCTCGAGCGCCGGCGAGGCGGTGGCGCGGGCCGTGCGACCGATCGTTGCCGATACGACCAGGTTCGCGACGGCCGAGAAGGCGACGACGGCGATGCCGAAGCCAAGGTGCTCGACGGTCCCGCCGACGATCAGCCGCCGCACCGACTCGAACACGATGATGCCCGAGCCGACGAGGATCAGCATCCCCTCGATCGCCGCCGCAAGGTTCTCGATCTTCTCGTGGCCGTAGCGGTGCGATTCGTCGGCCGGCTCGCCGGCCTTGCGCACGGAGAAGTAGGCGATGACCGAGGCGATCAGGTCGATCCCCGAGTGCACCGCCTCGGTCACGATCGCGACGGATCCCGTCACCACGCCGGCGACGAGCTTCAGCAGGATCAGTGCGGTGTTGGAGGCGATCGAAAGCGCTGCCGCGCGGCGCTTGCGCGGCGTGTCCTCGTGGTGGACCACGCCGGCCTCCATCGCGTCAGTCCTCCGGCAACCAGGCGAGCAGTGCGCGCACCGCAAGGCCGCGATGGCTGATCGCGTCCTTCTCGGCGTCGCTCAGTTCGGCCATCGTGCGATCCGGAGCGCCGTCGTCGGGCAGGAACGCCGGGTCGTAGCCGAAGCCGCCCTCGCCACGCGGAGCAGCCGCCAGCGTGCCCGTGCAGCGCTCTTCGAAGATGTGCTCCTCGCCGCTTGCGGGATCGACGTACGCGAGCGCACAGACGTACGCGAGCGGACTGCCGGCAGGCGCCTCCCGCAGCAGCTTCGCGAGGTTCTCGCCGTCGCTGGCGTGCTCGCCGGCGTAGCGCGCGGAGCGGATTCCGGGACGTCCATCGAGGGCGGTCGCCTCGATGCCCGAGTCGTCCGCGATCGCGACCCGCCCGGTCGCACCGGCCGCCGCGCGCGCCTTGCCGAGCGCGTTCTCGGCGAACGTCGCCCCGTCCTCCGGCGGCAGGATGACGTCGTCGGGCAGCGCGTCGATGGAGACCGGTCCCGCCAACCGCCCGAACTCGCGCAACTTGTGGGCGTTGCGCGTGGCCAACAGCAGCCGCGCCATCAGGCGGCCGCCACCGCCGTGTCCTGGAGCTCGCGCAGGCACTCGATCCCGTCTGCGGCGAGCGCGAGCAGGTCGTCAAGGTTTGCGCGAGAGAGCGGCGTGCGCTCGGCCGTCGCCTGCACCTCGACCAGCCCACCGTCCGCGGTCATCACAACGTTGGCGTCAACCTCAGCCGTCGAGTCCTCGGGGTAGTCGAGGTCGAGCAGCGGCAGTCCGCCGACGATCCCGACAGAGACAGCGGCGACGCTGCCGCTGAGTGGCACGCGCTCGAGCTTCCCCTCCGCGACGAGGCGCTCGCACGCGAGTCGCAGCGCGACCATGCCGCCGGTGATCGAGGCGCAGCGAGTACCGCCATCAGCCTGCAGGACGTCGCAGTCGACGTAGATCGTGCGCTCGCCGAGCGCCTGGAAGTCGACGACGCCGCGGAGCGAGCGGCCGATCAGGCGCTGGATCTCGACCGTGCGGCCGTCGGCGCGACCCTTGCTGATGTCGCGCGCCTTCCGCTGCCCCGTCGAGGCAGGCAGCATGCCGTACTCGGCCGTGACCCAGCCTCTGCCGCTGCCAACCATCCAGCGCGGCACGCTCTCCTCGACCGAGGCCGTGCAGATCACGCGCGTCTCCCCGCAGGAGATCAGCGCCGAGCCGCTCGCGCTGCGCACGAAGCCCGGCTCGATGTCGACCGGCCGCAGGTCGGCGGGCGTGCGCCCGTAGCTGCGTTCAAGACTCGTTGCACCGCTCGTCACACCGGCACCTCCACGGGGGTCAGGACAACCCGCTCGACCTCGCCGAGCGGCATCTGCAGAAAGCGCGTGCCGAGCGTGCGAAACGCCTCGACGTCGCCGGTGGTGTGGAAGCGGTACGTGCCCTCCACCGTCCGCCGGCTCAGCAGGTCGCGCGGCTCGAGCGTGCGCTCGACGGCGCGCACGACGCCCTCGCCGGAGCTGACGAGGCGCACCCCGCGGCCGAGCATCCGCTGCAGCATCGGCGCCACGAGCGGGTAGTGCGTCGAGCCGAGGATCACCGTGTCGACGTCGGCCGCGCGCAGCGGTGTCGTGTAGCGCCGCACAGTCTCGACGACGCGCTCGTCGAACGGAAAGCCGCTCTGGATGATCGGCGCCAAGTCCGGGCAGGCGACGCTCTCGACATGCGCCCGCGGGTCGCCGGCAGCGATCGCCGCCGTGAATGCCCCGCTCGCGACGGTGGCCGGCGTCGCGAGCAGCCCGATGCGGCCGCTGCTGGTCGCCTCGACGGCGAGCTCGGCAGCCGGCTCGATCACGCCGAGCGCGTAGACGCCGGTGCCGGCGAGGCGCTGCTCCAGCAGCGGGAGCGCAGCGGCCGTCGCCGATCCGCATGCGACGACGAGCAGCTTCGCGTCGAGCGCGAGCAAGTGCTCGGCGATCTGCAGCGCGAACGTGCGCAGTTCGTCCTGCGACTTGTCGCCGTAGGGAAAGCGAGCGGTGTCGCCGAGGTACACGAAGTCCTCGCCCGGCAGTGCGACGAGCAGCTCGTGCAACACCGTGAGCCCGCCAACGCCCGAGTCGAAGACAGCGATCGGACGCTCGCGGGGGGTCGCGGACATGCGGCACATGCTGGCAGAGCTGTCCACGGAAGCGATCCGCGGCGCGGAAACCGACCCGCGCCGCGGATCGAGCGCTACTTGAGGTTCTTCAACGCCGACTTGATCTGGTCGACGATCGTCTCGGCGATGCCGCCGGTGCCGAACTTCGTGCCCTTCGTCGCAGCGACGACGCCGGCCAGCAGCGCCGCCACCAGCAGGATCAGCGCGACGTACTCGACCGTCCCCTGCCCCCGCTCGCCACCGGCCTCCGCGATGCGCATGTGCACCCAACCCATCAGGCGATAGACCACCTCGTCCTCCTTCTCGTCGTTGGACAAGGGGCGAGTCTTCGACCGGGGCCTGCGCAGGCGCTAGACGCATCTGCGACAAGACACGCGCACAAGTACGCTGGCGCAGCCAATGCGTGCGCTTGTCGTCACGAACATGTATCCGACCTCCGCACGTCCGGCGCTGGGACGTTTCGTGCAGGATCAGGTGGAGGCGCTGCGGCGCATCGAGGGTGTCGAGGTCGAGCTGTTCGGCTTCCCCCCCGGACTGCGCTCCTACCCGCGCACTGCTCGCGAGCTGCGCCGCCGCTACCGCGGCGAGCGCTTCGACGTCATCCACGCGCACTTCGGGCTGACCGCCTGGCCGGCGCTCGCGCTACGCGGCGCTCCGCACGTCGTGACGTTCCACGGGACGGACCTCGCGCACCCTCGCAGCGGGCGGCTCAGCCGAGCGGTGCTGCGCTTCGTCGATCTCGCGGCGACGGTGTCGGCGTCGCTCGCACGCGAGCGCATCCCGGGCGCCGGCGTGCAGCGGCGCGTCGCAGTGCTGCCGTGCGGCGTCGACCTCACGCGCTTCCGCCCGCTGCCGCGCGCCGAGGCACGTGCGCGGCTGGGGCTCGACGCTGATGCGCCCTGCCTGCTGTTCCCCGCAGATCCTGCCCGCGCGGAGAAGCGCTTCGACCGCGCGCGCGAGCTCGCCGGCGACGTGCCGCTGCTGACGCTCGGAAACGTCGCTCCCGACGAGGTGCCGCTATGGGTCAATGCGGCGAACGCGGTGCTGGTGCCCTCGGAGCGCGAGGGCTTCGGCCTCGCCGTTCTCGAGGCGCTGGCCTGCGACGTCCCGGTGCTGGCGACGCCCGTCGGGATCGCGCCGCTTGCGCTCGACGGGATCGCCGGCGCGCATTGCGGGCCGTTCGACGCAGGCGCATGGCGAGCGGCCCTCGCGCCGCACCTCGTCACCGCGGATCCACGCGTCGAAGGCCGCGACCGCGCCGGTCTGTTCTCTGCCGAGCGGATGGCCGAGCGCGTCGTCGTCGCATGGCGAGCCATCGCGGCGGAAAGCGGCGAGACGGGCCGGACCCGTGGGTATACTCGCCGCCGAGGCGCCGTCCGTGCAGGGAATACGGCGTCCGCCAATCGATGAGTGGCATGTTCCAACGCATCGCGCGCCGGCACCCGGATCGCTCCGATGAGCCGGTTGTGGCGGAGAACGCGGACGAGTCCGCAACCGACGCCCCCGTCGCCGACGGGGCCGCGTCCGACGTGCCCGCTTCCGGCACCCAATCCGATGACGTGACAGGAGTCGTTCCCCCGCCCGAGGACAAGCCCGGCCAGGCGACGACCGACCTGCCCGCCGTCGACGCGCCGACCGAGCGGATCACGGCCGTCGCGCCGGCGCCGAGCGTCGACCAGCCCGCCTCCCAGCCCTCGGCCCGGCCTGAGCAGCCGACGACCCACCAGCCGAGCGTGCCGCCGGCGACGGTGGATCTGACGACGCGGCTCTCTGCGACGCCGGCCGCCCCCGGAGCGGCCGCTCCGGTGGCGGCACCTGCCTCCGCCGCCCAGGGCGCCACCGCCGAGACGGTCGTGGCAGAGCCCGCACCGCGCCGCCCCGGCTTCCGCGCGCGGGGTCGCATGCGTCGGCGGCTGCGCTACCTGCGCAAGCTGCGCGAGCTGCAGGCGCGTGACCTGGGCGGGCTCGTGTTCGACCTGCGTCGCTTCGAGCGCAAGCGCGACGACCTCGTCGCCCAGAAGATCGACCAGATCCGTGCGTGCGATGACGAGCTGCGTGCGCTCGAGCTGGCGCTCGGCGAGCGCCGCGATCTGCGCGACGTGCGCGAGCCGGGCATCGGCGGGACCTGCCCCCGCTGCTTCGCCGTCTTTGGCAGCGCCGACCGCTTCTGCGCGAACTGCGGTGCCGCGCTCGGCGGTGCCGTCCAGGGCCCCGCCCAGGTGCCGCTGGCTCCCGCGGCGCCCCCCGCCCAGACGGCCCCGGCCGCCCAGCCGGTCTCCGCTGCTCCTCCGCCCCCGGCCGCCCAGCCCGAGGCGGGCGGCGGCGAGCCACAGCAGTGAGCGCAGTCCGCCCGTCGCCCACGACGCCGGGAGCGCTGCTGTGTCCGCGCTGCGGCAACACGCTGCGCGACGATCAGGGCTGGTGCCTCGAATGCGGGCTCGCAGCGCGCACGCGCGTCCATCCGCCTCCGAGTTGGCGCGTGCCCGTGGTGCTCACGTGCGTGCTGCTGGCGTTGCTCGCGGCGGGAATCGCGGTCGCGCTCGTGACGCTGCTCGACACACCGGAGTCGACGCCGCCACCCGCAACGGTCACGGTCCCGGCCGCCACTGCACCGGCGCCCACGACGCCGGCCGCGACCGTCCCGACCACGACGGTGCCCACGACCACGGCCCCGACGACGACCGTGCCGACCACCCCGACGACCCCCACGACGACGTCAACTGGTGCGACCACAGCACCCTCGACGACGCCGTCTGCCGGCACCACGCCCAGAACCTTCACGATCCCGGGCACAAGAATCACGCTGCCCGCGAACGCGACGAGATAGCCCGCCGCCTTAGACCGCGGGGAGCGCCGGCCAGTGCTCGGCCAGCCGCGCGGCCGCCGAGCGCGCCTCGGGCACGAGCGGCACGTCGATCGCAGCTGGCGGATCAGGGGCCGTCAGCACACGCAGCATCGCTGCCGTCGAGGCCGCCAGCGCGCGCAGGTCGTACCCGCCCTCGAGCACCGCGCCGATGGGCGCCTCCAGCTCCGCCCCGAGTCGCCGCACGGTGCCCGTGAGTGCTGCGAAGCCGCTCTCGGTCAACTCGATGTCGGCGAGCGGATCGTCGCGATGCGCGTCGAAGCCGGCCGAGATCAGGATCAGCTGCGGACGGTAGGCGAGCGCGAGCGGGGCGACGACGTGCTCCAGCAGCGAGGCGTACAACGCGTCGCCGGCTCCCGCGGTGACCGGCAGGTTGACCGTGTAGCCGACCCCGGCGCCGCTGCCCACATCGCTCGCGGGACCGGTGCCTGGATACAGCGGCCACTCGTGCAGCGAGACGAACAGCACGTTCGACGAGGCATGGAAGGCCGCGTTCGTGCCATTGCCGTGGTGGACGTCCCAGTCGAGCACGAGCACCCGCTCGAGCCCGTGCGCGTCGAGTGCGTGCTGGGCCGCGACCGCGACGTTGTCGAACAGGCAGAAGCCCATTCCACGTGACGGCTCCGCATGGTGGCCGGGCGGACGCAGCGCGCTGAGGCCGGTCGGGGCCTCGCCCGACAGCAGCAGATCGACGAGCCGGACCGCTCCGCCGGCAGCACGCAGCGCAGCCTCGTAGGAGGCCTCGACGACGAACGTGTCGGCATCGATCGAGCCGGGGCCCGCTGCGCACAGCTCCTCGATCCCACGCACGTAGCGCGCCGGATGCACGGCCGTCAGCGTCTCGGCGGAGACGCGCGGGGCCTCGACCCGCTCCATCCCGAGCCAGTCGTGGCGCGCCAGCTCCTGCTCGATCGCCACGATCCGTGCGGCGCGCTCCGGATGCGACCCCGTGTCGTGCTCCAGCGAGGCTGGATGCGACAGATAGACGGAGCGAGGCATCCGAGTACCGTACTTGCCCCCATGGCGGCTCCCGCAACGATCGAAGCCGACGTCGCAGTCGTGGGGGCGGGGGCTGCGGGGCTGTACGCCGCGCTGACCGCGGCCGCCGCCGGGGGTCGTGTCGCGCTGGTTTCGGCGACCCCGCTCGCGCAGTCGGCCAGCTACTGGGCACAAGGAGGGCTCGCAGCCGTCCTGGCGCTCGACGACACGCGCGAGCAGCATCTCGACGACACCATGCGCGCTGGACGCGGCACCGTCCGGCGCAGCGCGGCGGAGATCCTCACGAGCGAAGCGCCGGCGACGGTTCGCGACCTCGAACGGCTCGGGGTGCGTTTCGACGCGGATCGCAGGGGACGGCTCTCACTCGGCCTCGAGGGCGGTCACTCCGTGCGCCGGATCGTGCATGCCGGCGGCGCGGCGACCGGCCGCCGCGTGACGCGACAGCTGTCGGCGCTCGTCGCCGAGCACGAGCGGATCCAGGTGCTGGAGGACTGCCGTGCCGTCGCGTTGCCGACGACGGCGGGACGCTGCGCCGGCGTGCGCCTGCACGACGGGCGTGTCGTCTCGGCCCGCGCGGTCGTGCTCGCGACCGGCGGGGCCGCGGCGCTGTGGTCGCGCACGACCAACCCGGTCGGGGCCGTCGGCGCCGGGATGGTGCTCGCGCACGCCGCCGGCGCCGCGCTCGCCGACCTCGAGATGATGCAGTTTCATCCGACGGCGGTCTCCGGTGCAAACGGGGCCGACGGCTTCCTCGTGACCGAGGCCGTCCGGGGCGAGGGCGCGCTGCTGCTCGACGCCGACGGTGAGCGCTTCGTCGACGAGCTCGCCCCGCGCGACGAGGTCGCGCTTGCGGTCGCGCAGCGCATGCGCGACACCGGTGCGGCCTCCGTGGGGCTCGACATGCGCAAGGTCGACCCAGCGCTGTTCCCGAACGTCGTCGCCGTGTTGCGCCGCAGCGGCATCGATCCGACGCGCGACCTGATCCCGGTTGCACCTGCCGCGCACTACACGATGGGCGGGATCGCGACCGACCTCGAGGGGCGTGCGTCCGTCCCCGGCCTGTACGCCGTCGGCGAGTGCGCGTGCACCGGGCTGCACGGCGCGAACCGGCTTGCCTCCAACTCGCTCAGCGAGTGCTTCGTGTTCGGGCGCCGCGCCGCCCTCGCGGCGCTGGCCGAGCCGCTGGCCCCCGCGCCGCGCGAGCCGGTCGCGGCGCTCGAGCGCCCACAGATGACGCAGGCGAGCCGCGACGCGCTCTGGCAGCACGCCGGGATCGAGCGGGATGCCGACGGCCTGCGCCTGCTGCTCGACAACGCGCACCTGATCGTGCGCCTCGTCGCCGCTTGCGCGCTCGCACGTGAGGAGAGTCGCGGTGCGCACCTGCGACGCGACTTCCCCGAGCGCGATCCCGCGCTCGACGAGCACCACACCGTCGTCCGCGCCGCGGACGCCCCGGTGCTCGAGCACTGGGCCTGATCGCCCACCGCGGCGGCAAACGAACGCCACTGTTCGTCATACTCCTGACAAACGAACGCAAACGTTTCGACTTAACGCGGGGTTAATAGTCCCGAGGCCTGAGCTTCACAACCCAGCGAGATACTGCGGCCGCCAAGGGGAGACCGGCACGGGGACAGCGAAGGAGAGGCAGAGCCGTCATGTACCGCTTCAGTCGGGCGATCTACCGCGAGCTTGCGAACGAGATCGTCGAAGACAGTCCAGGCAGCATCACGGGGGTAACGAATCACGAGCGCGTCCTGCGGGCGTGCGAGGCCGCAATCGAGCGCCTCGCCACCGACAGGCACTATTTCGCGCGCCCGGCGCGGACGCTCTTCAACGACATCCGGCCCTACTTCCCCATGTCCTCTCAGGCTCGGATATATCGCGTGATCGAGCGCTACATCGCCTGCGCCGACGAGTTCCTCGCCCGCCAGCCGATGACCGGCTACGACCTCGCCGGCAACCCGCTCCAATGCCGCGCGACGACGCGCAAGGGCACACCGTGCCAGCGCATGCCGCTGCCGCACAACGGCTACTGCCCGTCGCACCAGCACCTCGCCGAGACCGAGGAACTGGCCGAGCGGGAGCTGGCCGCAGCCGCCGCCTGACCGCGGGCGGTCTAAGGGATTAGCCTCCCGGGCGTGTTGCTCGGGGTAGACGTCGGCGGGACGTTCACCGACGCCGTTCTGCTCGGCGACGGAGTGCTGGTCACCGCGAAGGCGCCGACGACGCCCGAGGATCAGTCGCTCGGCGTGATGGCCGCCGTCGAGGCGGCGCTCAAGCACGCCGGCCGTGATGCGGCCGACGTGACCGCATTCGCGCACGGCATGACCGTCGCGACGAACGCGCTGCTGGAGGGCCGCCATGCCCGCACCGCGCTCGTCGCGACCGAGGGCTTCACCGACCTTGTGGAGCTCGGCCGCCAGGCGCGCGCCGACCTCTACCGCCTGTGCGCGGCCCACCCCGCGTCGCTTGTCCCGCCGGAGCTGCGCTTTGGCGCGCCAGAGCGGATGACGCCCGATGGCCCGTTGCGCGAGCTGACGCCGGACGCCGCTGAGGCGCTCGCGCGCGAGGTCGCCGCCGCCAAGCCCGAGGCGGTCGCGGTGGTGCTGTTGCACGCCTACCGCCATCCGCAGCACGAGCGACAGATCCGCGACGCGCTCGCACACGAGCTTCCGGACGCGCATGTATCGCTGTCGCACGAGGTCGTCGGGACCTTCCGCGAGTATGAGCGCGCTGCGACGACGGAGATCGACGCCGCCCTCTCCCCTCTGCTCGGCCGCTACCTGCGTCAGCTCGCGACCCGCACACAAACGGCGAGCCTGCCCGAGCCAACGATCATGCAGTCCAACGGCGGCCTGACCGACGTCGAGAGCGCCGCCACGCACGCCGCCTTGACGGTGCTCTCCGGCCCCGCCGGCGGCGCAGCCGGAGCCGCCTTCGCCGCCCGTGCCGCGGGCGTCGAGCGTGCGCTGTGCCTCGACATGGGCGGCACCTCCGCCGACGTGTGCGTCGTCCACGACGGTGCGGTAGCGGAGACGGGAGCGAGCGAGATCGCCGGGCGCCCGATCGCGCTGCCGACGCTCGACGTCCATACCGTCGGCGCGGGTGGGGGCTCGATCGCGTGGTGCGACGCGGGCGGTGCGCTGCGCGTCGGCCCGCGCTCGGCAGGTGCGGTGCCGGGACCCGCCTGCTACGGGCGTGGCGGCACGGAGCCAACCGTCACCGACGCGAATCTGCTGCTCGGCTACCTGCCCGATGACGTGCCGCTGGCGGGCGGCGTGATGCTCAACCGCGCCGCCGCCGAGCGGGCGGTCGGCGCGCTCGCACGCGAGCTGGGGCTCGACCCGCAAGCCTGCGCGGAGGGGATCGTGCGCGTCGCCAACGCCGAGATGACACGCGCGCTGCGCGTCATCACGGTCGAGCGCGGGATCGACCCGCGCGACCATGCGCTCGTCGCGTTCGGCGGCGCCGGTCCGCTGCACGCGGTCGCGATCGCAGAGGAGCTGGGGATCGAGCGGGTGATCGCACCGCGCACGTCCGGCGTACTCGCAGCGCTGGGCCTCGTCGTCGCCCCGCGCCGGCGGGACGCGCAGCGCAGCGTGCTGCGCTCGGGCTCGGAGCTCACCGCCAAGGCAATCGCGGCTGACGTCGCAGCGCTCGCCGCCACGGCGATCGCTGCCCTCGGCGAGCCGGATGCGACCATCGCGGCGACGTACGAGCTGCGCTACCGCGGGCAGGCGTTCGAGCTGGCGATCGCCTCACCCGCCGACGAGCCAGCCGCGACGCCCGCCGCGCTGCGCGAGCGGTTCGAGGCCGCGCACAAGGAGCGCTACGGCTATCGCGACCCCGAGCAGGAGGTCGAGCTGGTGACCGTGCGCGTGAGTGCCACGACGCCTGCCCCCCTTCCACCCGAGGCGGGAGCGGCGGGAGACGGACCGAGGGCAGGGACGACGATCCCCGGTCCCACCGTGGTCCCACTGCCAGAGTCGACGCTCGTGATCCCGGAAGGCTGGTGCGGCACCGTCCTCGGAGACGGCGCGATCGACGTACGGCGCGAGCTGTACGAGGAGGCCGCATGAGCGTCGACCCGGTCGAGCTGCAGGTGATCCTCGGCGCGCTGCGTGCGAGCTGCGAGGAGATGGGGGCGGTGCTGATCCGCTCGGCGCACTCGGCGAACATCAAGGAGCGCCGCGACGCCTCGACCGCGCTGTTCGACGCCGCCGGCGAGATGGTCATGCAGGCCGAGCACATCCCGGTGCACCTCGGAGCGATGCCGGCGGCTGTCGCCGCCGTGCGCGACGAGGCGCATGCACCCGACTGTGCGTGGGTGCTCAACGATCCGTACCGGGGCGGCACCCATCTGCCCGACATCACGGTCGTCACGCCGGTCTTCGCGGACGGCGACCTGCTCGGCTTTGCTGCCTGCCGCGCGCATCACGCCGACGTCGGCGGTCCCACGCCCGGTTCGATGCCGGCCGACAGCCGCACGCTCGCCGACGAGGGCGTCGTGATCGAGCCGCAGCCGCTTGACGACGCGGCGATCGCGCGCCTCGCCGCCCAGATGCGTCAGCCGGACCAGCGCCGCGCCGACCTGCGCGCGCAGCTCGCCGCGAACCGCGCCGGCGCCAGGCGGTTCGAGCAGCTCGCCGAGCGGATCGGCACGGCGACGCTGCGCGCGGCGATGGTCGAGGTGCTCGACTACGCCGAGCGCCGCACGCGCGCATGCATCGCCGCGCTGCCCGACGGCGTGCGTACCGCGCACGACGTGCTGGAAGGGGCGGACGGCGACCTCGAGCTGCAGCTCGCCGCGACGGTCGAGGGCGAGCGGCTCGTGCTCGACTTCTCCGGCAGCGCCGCGCAGCACGACGGCAACCTCAACTGCCCGCTCGCCGTGACGCGCTCCGCCTGCTACTTCGCCGTGCGCGTGCTCACCGACCCGGACATCCCACCGAGCGCGGGCACCTACCGGCCGATCGAGGTGCGCGCCCCGGAGGGCTCGCTGCTCAACGCGCGGTTCCCAGCCGCCGTGGTCGCGGGCAATGTCGAGACGTCCTCGCGCGTCGCGGACCTCGTGCTGGCCGCCTTCGGCCGCGCGCTCGGACAGGGCACGATGAACAACCTCACGCTCGGCGACGAGACCTTCACCTACTACGAGACGCTCGGTGGCGGGCAGGGCGCATGCCCCGATGCACACGGTCCGAGCGGCGTGCACGTCGCGATGAGCAACACGCTCAACACGCCTGTCGAGGCGCTCGAGCTGGAGTTCCCGCTGCGCGTCACCGAGTACGCGCTGCGGCGCGGATCGGGCGGCGCTGGCCGCTGGCGTGGTGGCGACGGGGTCGTCCGCGAGCTGGAGGCGCTTGCGCCGATGACGTACTCGCTGCTGACAGAGCGTCGGCGCCACGCACCACCGGGCGCCGGCGGCGGCGAGCCGGGCGCCGCCGGTCGCAATCTGCTCGACGGGAGCGCGCTGCCGCCGAAGATGCGCGGGACGCTGGAGCGCGGTCAGCGTCTGCGCCTGGAGACGCCCGGCGGCGGCGGGCAAGGCTAGCGGAAGCAGTCGCGCAGATTGCGGCGAAATAGTCGCAAATAGCAGGGAAATTATGGAATTCCTAGGGCTTCCCGTAGAATGGCGTTCCCGTGCGTGGGCTGGTTGCATTCCCGCGGACACACGGTTAATACGCTCCTTCTCCCTCCGGAACCTAATGCCGATTGCTTTCAAAGAATGGGCCGTCACCGTACGTGCGCTCGCTGAAGGCGAGCAGTTGGTCACGTTGCGCAAGGGCGGCATTCGCGAGCCTGACAAGCACTTCGCGCTCGAGCACGAGCGCTTCTTCCTGTACCCCACCTTCGACCACCAGCGCGAGGACCTCGTGCGCGAGTCGCATCAGCCTGAGCTGCTGCGCGCGCTCGAGGAGGGCGTCTGGCCCGAGGGCGACCCGCCGATGCATGCGCTCACGCGCGACGGCGACATCCCGCAGCCTGACCGCGTGCGCATTCGCGCATGGGCCGAGGTCGCCGATCACTGGACGATCACGGACCGCCGTGCGGTCGACGCGCTGTCGCCGTTTTACGTGTGGACGACCGACTACGCCGAAAAGCGTCTCGCTTGGAAGCGCCGTCACCCGCTGCACGTCGTGCTGCTGCGCACCTACCGGATCCCGCGCCCCGTCACCGTGAAGGTGCGCGACGAGTTCGGTGGCTGTCGCTCGTGGCTCGAGATCACGCGCGACCTCCCGTTCGAGGGCACTCCGGTGCTGTCGGACGACGAGTTCGGCCGCGCCCGCGAGGAAATCGCGGGGATCGTCGCCGGCAGGACCCCCGCGCTCGTCTAGAGCGCGGGCCTGTCGGCCTCCGGCCGGGGCGTCATGGCCTGGGTCGAGACCGTCACGCAGTCGTTTCGCGCCCGCCACGAGTCCGCTGACGCGGACGACGTGGCGCGTGCGCTCGACTCGCTCGAGGGAACACGCGCACGGCTGGAGATCGTCTTCCCGAGAACGGCCGCCGACGTCACCGTCGTCTTCCACCGCTCCGCCCCACTGCTCGACCTCGCGCATCCGCTCGTCCCGCTCGAGCGGCTGCTGACAGCGCCCGCCGCACGCCGCTACGTCGTCGGCTCGACCGGCGGCGCCCAGACGATCCACGTCCTCGCGCCGCATGCGCTGCGCGCCCGCGCGTCGGCCGTCCCGGGCTCACGCGAGATGCTCGAGCGCGCGCCCGACGTGCTCTATGCGCGGCTCGTGGTCGGGCTCAACAACCGGCGTCTGCCACCGCCGTCCACCCCAGCCCGGCTGCTTCAACGGCTCCGTTGGGCCTGGCTCGTGGAGGGCACCGCGCGCTACTTCGCCGGCCAGGTCGAGCACGCGCGCCCGGCGATCGCCCGCCGCCTGCGCGAGGGCGAGCGGCCCGCCTTCCCCCCGAGCCTGCGCGACGCGGCGCTGCTCGGCCCGACGCTGATCGACCTGCTCGCGCGCGAGCAGGGCCCCGAAGCGGCGATGCGGCTCGCCTGCTACCTCGATCCGGCCGGACCGGGACACGCGCTGCGCGAGGCGTTCTACGGGCGCTCGCTCGTGCACACCGAAGGCGCCTGGCGCTCACACCTCGCCCGCATCGCCTCGGCCTGAGGGAAACGCTCAGGCCAGCTCGGAGCGGGGTGGGCGGGGCAGCATCAGCACGTCTCGCGCCGCCTCGGCCCCCGAGCTCGGCACGAGCACGTCACGCGGACCTGCGGCAAGGAAGTCCGGCACGTCAAAGCCGCCACTGCGCTTCGTCATGCTTGGGATGCCCTCCTCGAGCAGCAGGTTCTGGATCAGCTCCGCCTCGGCCTGGTGCTGCGCACGCGCCACGCGTACCAGCTCGCCCTGGGCGTATTGCGGCTTGATCTTGCGCGCTCGCGCTTGACGCGAGCTGACGGGTACGGGCGCGGTGTCGACCTGAACGAGCGGCACGCCGCAGCGCGGACAGAAGCGCTCCTCGTCGCCGAAGACCTCGCCACACGTCGGGCAGAGGAGCGGGACGTCCACGCGTTACTCGACGACCAGCTCCACCTGCGTGACGCGGCCGTCCTCGATCGCCCATGTGCGCACGTCGGGCTCATCCTCGGTGGCGAGGCCCACGATCACCCACAGCGCGCCCGGCCACTGGGCAGCACCGTTGATGTCGGTCTGCGACGGCTCGGGTGCCGTGCGGGTGTGCGAGTGGTAGATCGCGCCGATCTCCAGGCCCGCGTCGTCGATCTCGTTGTTGATCCGCAGCAGATCCAAGCCCTCGATCTCGAACCGCAGAGGACTGGCGTGCTTGTTCGTCGCCGGAAAGACCTGCTGGGCGCTGCCGTCACCGTTCGTGGCGACGACGCCGCAGCACTCGTTCGGTGCCTCGGCGCGGGCGTGAGCGACCATCTGGTCGTACAGCGTGCGGGCGATGCGCATCGACGTCAGCTCGCCCGCTCCGGTTAGGCGGCGGTCTCGCGCTCCGGCGCGGGGGCCGCCTTCAGGTCCGGCTGGTCCTCATCCTTCGTGATGCCGGCGATCGAGTCCTTGAACTCGCGCATGCCCTTGCCGATCGAGCGGCCGGCCTCGGGCAGGCGCTTCGGGCCCAACACCAGCAGGGCGATCACGAGGACCAGGATGATCTCCATCGGTCCGATCTGAGAGAACATCGAAAAGCTCCGTTCCTTGCGGGAAGGTCGTCAGGCGATGGTAGCGGTCGAAGGCAATGCGAGAACGACGCGCTGCCGGATCACCACCACACGGTCGAGTCGAGGTTCTCGACCTCGTCGACCGGCAGCGTGTAGATGCCGCTGGAGAGGTACTTCCAGCCGTCGTCGGCGACGATGAAGACGACGTTGCCCTCGTCGAGCTCGTTCGCGATCCGCACCGCCACGCGAGCGATCGCGCCGGTCGAGACGCCGGCGAACAGGCCCTCCTCGTCGAGCAGCTTGCGCGTCCACAGGATCGCGTCGCGATTCGTGACGAAGATCTTCCGGTCGAGCAGCGACAGGTCGATGATCGGCGGGATGAAGCCGTCGTCGAGCGAGCGCAGGCCCTGGACCGGCTCGCCCTGCATCGGCTCGGCCGCGACGATCTTGCACGCGTCGCCGAGCTCCTCCTTGAAGCGTCTGCCGTTGCCCATCAGCGTGCCGCCGGTGCCGAGGCCCGCGACGAAGGCGGAGATCTCGTCGAGCTCCTCGAGGATCTCCAGCGCCGTGCCGTTGTAGTGCGCGAGCGGGTTCGCCATGTTCCCGTACTGATAGGGCATGTAGTACGAGGAGTCGGCGGCCGCCATCTCCAGCGCCACCTCGACGGCGCCGTTGGAGCCCTTCGAGCCGTCGGAGTAGACGATCTCGGCGCCGTACATCTTCAGCAGCTGCGTGCGCTCCTGCGTGACGTTGTCGGGCATCACGACCTTGAGCGGATAGCCCTTGCGCGAGCAGATCATCGCGAGCGAGATGCCGGTGTTGCCAGAGGTCGGCTCGAGAATCGTCTGGCCGGGTCTGATCGCGCCTCTCGCCTCGGCGTCTTCGATCAGCGAGCGCGCAACGCGGTCCTTGACGGAGCCGGTCGGATTGCGCGACTCGAGCTTCGCCCAGATGCGCACGCCAGGCTTCGGCGAGAGCCGCTTGAGCTCGACGAGCGGCGTGTTGCCGATCGCCTGCACGATGTCGCCGTAGCGACCGCCGCAGGGCCGATTCTGGAGGCGCTCCCCGTCCATTGCTTCACGAAGTATAGCGAGGTGTCGGGCTGCTTGGAGCGGCCGCGCGAGCGCGGTGATGCGCACTATCGAAGTGGCGGTTCCACCCTTCGATATCCCAAGATACCCCTTAGACACCCCAAAATAACCCCTGCAAGGGGTGTATTTTGGGGGCGCTCCTCAGAAGAGTCTCGGGGGTGCCTCCGCACACCGAGAGACAGCGGCGCGTATTCGGATCGGCGGTGCGCAGGATGCGCAAGGCGCGAAGACTCACGCAGGAGAAGGTCGCGGACGACGCCGGCCTCGGACGAAAGCAACCCGGCCAGCTCGAGCGCGCCGCCGTCGACGTCAGACTCGGATCGATCATCGCCGTCGCCGACGGCCTCGGCATACGACGCGGCGACTTCTTCCGCGAGATCGCAGCGGCCTTCGATGCCGCTGAGAGCGGTGGCTAGCGTGAACCGCCGGCCATCGCCGGCAGGATGACGAGCGTGTCGCCCTCGCCGACCGTCGTCTGCAAGCCATCGAGCACGCGCACGTCCTCGTCGTTGAGATAGACGTTGACGTAGCGGTTCAGCTCGCCCTCGGCGGAGAAGAGCTGTGTCTGCGTTTGCGGATGCGCCGCGGCAAGCGCGTTAAGGACCTCGCCGACGGACGCGCCCTCGGCGGCGACTTCCTTCTCGCCGCCGACGGACGCCCGCAGGACGGGTGGGATCTTCACAGTGGCCATGGTGCGGGACCCTAGCCGGCCGCGGCGCAGAACGCCTCGTAGTCGGGGAAGACGCCCATCTCGTCGTCGGTGATCGCGTCGGGCTCGCGCGAGCAAATCGGGCAGTCGGGGTCGCGGCGCACCTTCAGCTCGGTGAACGTCGCGCCGAGCGCCTCGTACAGCAGCAGGCGCCCGATCAGCGGCTCGCCCTCGCCGAGGATCAGCTTCACGACCTCGGTCGCCTGCAGCAGGCCCATCGTCCCCGGCAGCACGCCAAGCACGCCGTTGGCGCCGCAGGAGGGCGCCAGCTCGGCCGGCGGCGGCGTCGGGTAGAGGCAGCGGTAGCACGGACCCTCGTAGGGCGCGAAGACCGACAGCTGGCCGTCGAAGCCGAGGATCGAGGCGGAGACGACGGGGATCTTCGTCCGCACCGACGCGTCGTTGAGCAGGTAGCGCGTCGGGAAGTTGTCGAGCCCGTCGACGATCACGTCGTAGCCCTCGATGATCTCCATGATGTTGGAGGCATCGATCCGCACGGGGTACTTGACGACGTTCACGTCCGGGTTCAGCTCTGCGATCGTCGCCTCGGCGGAATCGACCTTTGGCACGCCGACGCGGTCGGTCGTATGGATCACTTGGCGCTGCAGGTTCGAAAGGTCGACCACGTCGTTGTCGACGATCCCAAGCGTTCCGACGCCGGCCGCCGCGAGATAGAGGGCAGTCGGCGAACCAAGCCCGCCAGCCCCCAGCAACAGCACTCTCGCGTCGAGCAGCTTCAGCTGGCCCTCGACGCCGACCTCCTCCATCAGCAGATGACGCGAGTAGCGGTCGCGCTGCTCGGCCGTGAGCGCTCTCGGCGTCGCGACCTCGTAGCCGCGGTCCTTCCACAGCGCAATCCCGCCGGTCATCGAGGCGACTCTCTTGTACTCGAGGTCCTCGCTCAGTGTGCGAGCCGCCCAGGCAGAGCGGTTGCCGGAGGCGCAGTAGAGCACGACCCATGCGTCCTTGTCGGGCGCGGCCGTCTCGATGCGCGTCTCGAGGTAGGACTTCGGCACGTGCTTTGCGCCCTGGACGTGCGCGACGCCGAACTCCTCCGTCTCGCGCACGTCGACGAGCACCATGCCGTTGCCCAGATGCTCGGCGACGACCGCGGGGTCGACCTCTTCGATCTGGCTCTTGACTTGGCGGAGCAGCTCCGCGCCGGACGGACTCATTCGGGAAAACTCCTCAAAGGGGGTCGGCTTTACGAGACTTCAGAAAGGATAGCGCGTGGGAACTTCCGCGCGTGTGGGGTCGTGGAAAGGCTCGTACCCGTCGATATGGGTCGCAGACCCGATGCGGCGCGAGCACTCTCGCGCCGATGAACGACCGACCCGCTCGCCGATCATGCGCAACCCCTCCCCGCTCGCCCGCCTGCTGCTGCGCCGCCAGATCGTCGAGCTGGCGCAGGAGCACGATGCGATCGAGCAGATGCGCACGCGCGTCGCGGCCGAGCGGCGCGCCGCGGGCGCGGCCGCCATCCGCGCGCAGGAGCAGGAGCGCCAACGGCTCGCGCAGGACCTCCACGATGAGGTCAACCAGGCGCTCACGGCGATCCTGCTGCGGCTCGAGGCGTCGATCCAGGAGGCGCCGAGAGAGCTGCAGGAGGAGCTGCGCGACACGAAGCGGCTCGCCGCGCAGGCGATGGAGGAACTGCTGCGATTGGCCCGCCGACTGCGCCCCGCCGTGCTCGACGACCACGGCCTGATGCCAGCGCTCCACACGCAGGTCCGCGACTTCACCGAGCAGACCGGCATCCGCGCCACCTTCCACCCGCAGGGCGCGCCGTCGCGCCTGTCGGCCGAGCAGCAGCTCGCGATCTACCGCGTGACGCAAGAGAGCCTCTCGAACATCGCCCAGCACGCCTCGGCACAGCGCGTGAGAGTCGAGCTGTCGTTCGTCGGCCGGACGGTGCTGCGCATCTCCGACGACGGCAACGGCTTCGCGCGCCGGCGCAGCGATCGGGCCGGGATGGAGGGCATGCGAGAACGCGCGCTGCTGGCCGGGGGACATCTGTCCATCTGGTCCGAGGAAGGCGCCGGCACGCGCATCGAGCTGACGATCTGACTTCCATCCCCATGCGAACCCTCATCGCCGACGATCACGGGATCGTCCGCAGCGGAATCCGCCTGCTGCTCGAGCGCCAGCCGGACATCGAGGTCGTCGCCGAGGCGAGCGACGGCGTCGAGGCGTTCGAGCTCGCGCTCGCAACACAGCCCGACCTGTGTGTGCTCGACGTCGGCATGCCGCGCATGACCGGCCTGCAGGCGACCCGCGAGATCCGCGCGCACCTGCCCGACACGTACGTCTTGATCGTCTCGATGCACGACGACGAGCGCTACCTGTTCGAGGCGTTGAAAGCGGGTGCCGCCGGCTATGTGCTCAAGCGCGAGGCCGACCAGGCGCTCGTCGCCGCACTGCACGCGATTGCGCGCGGCGAGCCGTTCCTCACCAACGCAGCGGAGCGCACGCTGATTCGCCGCTGGATGGAGGAAGGCGCGCGTGGACCCGACGAGCCGTTGACCGCGCGTGAGCAGCAGGTCGTCAAGCTGATCGCCGAGGCGCACACGAACATGCAGATCGCGGCGACGCTGCATGTCTCGGAGAAGACGGTCGAGTCACATCGCGCAAACGTGTTGCGCAAGCTCGGCATGCGCGACCGCGTCGAGCTCGTGCGCTACGCGATCCGTCGCGGACTGGTCGAGGCGTAGGCCGAACCGGGGCAAGTGCCGGAGCCGGCGACCTGCCGGCGGAGGCGCGTCCCGCCTACCCTGTGCGGGTGCCCGCCCGCCTGCGTCTGACGCTCGTCGTCGCCACCGCCTGCCTCGTCGTCGCGCTCGCCGGCGCCGTGCTGCTCGGCGGGGATGGCGACGGCACCGTCAGCGCCGCCGGGCCGACCGGCCTGCACGGCGCGATCCGCCCGCCGCAGGCCCGTGCGATCGACTTCCGCCTGCGCGACCAGGACGGCAAGCCGGCGACGATGCACGCCTACCGCGGCAGAACCGTCGTCGTGACGTTCCTCTACTCGACGTGCCAGGACACCTGCCCGCTGACAGCCCAGCAGATCCGCGGGGCGCTCGACGGCTACGGCCACGACGTCCCCGTGCTCGCGATCAGCGTCGACCCGACGGGCGACACGCCGCTGCACGTCAAGCGTTTCCTCGTCAAGCAGCACCTGACCGGCCGCATGCGCTACCTCGTCGGCACGCGCGCGCAGCTCGCGTCGGTGTGGCGCGCGTATGGGATCCAGCCGCAGGGCGAGGGCTATGAGCACACGGCGTCAACCGTGATCGTCGACGCGACCGGAGCGCAGCGCGTCGGCTACCTGACCGACCAGCTCACGCCCGAGGCGCTTGCGGACGATCTCCGCGCTCTCTCCGGCGACGCTCCCGCAGCGCGCTGAAGGCGAGCGCACCGCCCAGCAGCAGGGCAGGCGCTGCATATACGAGCGAGACGAGCCAATGGCCGGCGTGGGCGAGCACGAGCATGGTCCGAAGGCTACCCTTGCCGGGCGATGCGCCCCCCCGCCGAGTTCGACGTGCAGGCACCGCCATTCCCGCGCCAAGCCGAGTGGGTCAACGTTGCGTCGCTGCGCATGGACCAGCAGCGCGGGCGGCCGGTACTCGTCGAGTTCTGGGACTTCTGCCGCGTCAACTCGCTGCGCACGCTCCCCTATCTGCGCGCGTGGCATGAGCGCTACGCCGAGGCTGGCTTGCGCGTGATCGGAATCCACAGCGGCGGCTTCGAGGTCTCGCGCGATCCCGACGCGGTGCGCGCGGCGGTCGCGCGGCTGGGGATCGAGTACCCGGTACTGCTCGACACGGAGTTGGAGACCTGGGACGCGTATGGCATTCAGGGCTGGCCGAGCCGCTACCTGTGGGACGGCGAGCAGCAGCTCGCAGACTTCCACCTCGGCGAGGGCGGCTACACCGATGCCGAGCTGGCGATCCAACGGCTGCTCGGCATCGAGCGCACGCCGCTTGCGCCGGTGTGCCCCGAAGACGAGCCGGGCGTGCTGCTGCAGGCGCAGACGGAGGACCAGCCCGGACCGTACAGCGGTCCCTATGAAGCCGGCGGGGCCTGGGCCGTGCTGTCCGGCACCGGCAGCGTGACCGCCAACGGCACCGAGATCGTCGTCGAGCACCCGGGCGCCTACCCGCTGATCGAGCACGCTCGTCACACCGCCGGCGTGCTCGATCTGAACGTCGGTGACGGCGTGACGTGCCACGCCGTCTGCTTCACCCCAGGTCTCGCTTGATCTATGCGAGGGCTCGGTTGAGCTCGGCCGCGCCGAGCCCGTCGAGCACGCGCAGCGGCACAGGCGGTCCGGTCGCGTCGACGCGGATCGCCGTGCCGGGCCAGTACGGGCTCTCGTAGGGCGTGGTCGAGAGGAACTGCCGCTCGTAGACCCAGCAGCCGCTGTTGTGGAGGCGCACGCCGGCGCCTGTGGTCCATTCGGCTGCGCTGTCGAGTGGACGTGGTCCGACGCGATGCGTATGTCCGAACAGCACGTGCGCAGCGCCGCTCCCGAGCCGATCGACGACCTCCCCCATCGCACGCACGCCGGCACGGCCGAGCTCTGCGCCTGAGACGTCGGCGCGCACCGGTCCGAGACCGGCGCGGTTGACCGCCGCGACCGTGAGCGGGAACAGCGCGATCAGTGCGCGGCGCCGCAACGGCCGGTGCCCGTTTCCCGACAGCATCCTCCACGCGCGGACGGAGACACCGTGCGTGCCGGTCGTCGCGTCGTCGGCGTGCTGTGCGAGCGCAGTCGACCATGCGTATATCGGCGCAAGCGCGCGCTCGTAGTCGTCGGGGAGGGCGCCGCGCTCCGGCAGCGGGCCGACGATGCGGCCCATCGCACCGGCGCTCAGGCGCTCGAGCGTCGGCACGGTGATGTGCCGGTCGAGGTAGTGGCCGTGCAGCGCGTAGACGTCGTCGCGCAGCCACACGCCGGGATAGGCCAGCGTGAGGCGCGCAGGCGACGCCGCCTCGGCGAGCGCGGCGATCGCGTCGCTCGGCACCCAGTCCGCCGTCTCGGCGAGCCCGAGCGGCGGCGGAACACCGGCGCGGTGCCGGCGCTCCAGCCACGGCGCAACGAGCGCATGGTCATGGTTGCCCGGCACGACGACGATCTCGCCGTCTGAGCCAAGCGCCGCGCCGGCCTCGGAGAAAAACGGCCGCGCCGCCGCCAGCGCCTCGCGCAGCGGCCCCTGGCGCAGCTCGAGCGCGTCGCCGAGCAGCACGAGCCGCTCGATGCCGTCGCGCAGTGCCTCCATCAGCGGCGCGCGCAGCTCCGCGCTGCGCAGCAGATCGGACCGCGCGCGCGAGCCGAGGTGGAGGTCGGAGACGACGAGGGTGCTCAGGAGACCGCGGGGCCGCGGGTCACGCCGTCTGCGCCGCCATCGCCTGGCGGATGGTCTTCGGGAGCATGAAGCGCACGTCCTCCTGGATCACTTCGAGCTCCTCGACGACCTCCGTCCCGCGCTCCTGGAAGAACGCGACGAGCCGCTGCACGAGCTCCTCCGGCGCACTGGCGCCGCTCGTGATGCCGACGACCTGCCGGCCCTCGAGCCACGACTCCTCGACCTGGCCCTCGTGGTCGATCAGGTAGGCGTCGGTCCCCAGCTCGCGCGTGACGTCGACGAGCCGGTTCGAGTTCGACGAGTTCTGCGAGCCGATCACGAGCACGAGGTCGCACGCCTGGGCCAGCTGCTTGACGGCCGCCTGGCGGTTCGTCGTGGCGTAACAGATGTCGTCGGTGCGCGGACCGACGATCGCGGGGAACTTCTCGCGCAGCTTCAGGATGATCGCGCGCGTCTCGTCGACCGACAGCGTCGTCTGCGAGATGTACGCCACGCGCTCCGGGTCCTCGACCACGAGCCGGTCGACGTCATCCTCGGTCTCGATCAGCACGATGTGGTCGGGCGCCTCGCCCATCGTGCCCTCGACCTCCTCATGGCCTTCATGGCCGACGAGCACGATCGTGTAGCCCTCAGCCGCGAATCTCTTCGCCTCCACGTGCACCTTCGTGACGAGCGGGCAGGTCGCGTCGATCGTCTGCAGGCCGCGAGCGCGCGCGTTTGCGTGCACGCTCGGGGCGACGCCGTGGGCGGAGAAGACGACCGTGGAACCCTCCGGCACCTCGGTCTCCTCGTCGACGAAGATCGCCCCGCGCGAGCGCAGCTGCTCGACGACGTGCTTGTTGTGGACGATCTCCTTGCGCACGTAGACGGGCGCGCCGTGCAGGTCGAGCGCGCGCTCGACCGTCTGCACCGCGCGGTCGACGCCGGCGCAATAGCCGCGCGGCTTGGCAAGCAGGAGCTTCTCGGGAGCGTGCGCCATAGGCTTGCCACAGTGTAGGCACGGAAGGCGGCGGGTCGCACGCATCGTGTGCGAGCCCGAAGGGGCACGTCCACGCGCCGAACCGTTTACCGTCCACCTGTGGCCAAGGCAGCCGACACCCGCAGCGTCGAGAAGAAGCGCAACCCGGTCGTCGAGATCATCACGATCGTCGTTGCGGCGCTGCTGATCGCCTTCTTCGTCCAGCTGCTGCTCGTCAAGACGTATCGGATCCCGAGCGGCTCGATGGAGCCGACGCTCGACATCGGCCAGCGCGTGCTCGTGAACCGCATCGGCATGCGCTTCGGCGATCCGTCGGTCGGCGACATCGTCGTCTTCCACCCACCGAAGGGCGCCGACAACGCGGCCGGCCCGGTCTGCGGCGTCCCGACCGAGGGTCTCGGCAGCAGCCGCGCGTGCTCGACACCAACGCCCCAGCGCTCGGACCAGACGTTCATCAAGCGCGTCGTCGGCGTCGGCGGCGATCGCATCCAGATCCAGGACGGGCACGTCATACGCAACGGCAGACGCCAGGCCGACTCGTTCACGAACCCGTGCGGCGACGGACAGGGCTGCACCTTCCAGGGCACGATCACGGTGCCGGACGGCAGCTTCTTCATGATGGGCGACAACCGCGGCCAGTCCGACGACAGCCGCTTCTGGGGACCGGTGCCGAAAAGATGGGTGATCGGCACGACGATCGCGACGTACTGGCCGCCGAAGCGGATCGGGGTCTTCTAGGTCCGAAGCGGTCAGGGCAGCGGAAAGCCGGTTGCCGCCCAGATCGCAAACGCGCTGGCCAGCAGCACCTGCACCACCAACGCCACGACGAGCACGCGGACCGACATGGCCGCAAGCATGGCAGGAAGGGACACGCAGCACCCAGAAAGATGGGTTGCGGCGAGGCCCCATCCGGATACGCTTGCCTCTAGACCAACGCCATCACCGGGAGACACGCGCCATGGCGCAAGAGCACCTCGATCGACTCACCGCCGTGGACGCCTCCTTCCTCCACCAGGAGGACGCCGACTCCCACATGCACATCGGCGCGGTCACGATCTTCGAGGGGCCGCCGCCGCCGTTCGTCGAGGTCGCCGAGCACATCCGCTCGCGCCTGCATCACGTCCCGCGCTACCGCCAGAAGCTCGCCTACCCGCCGTTCGAGACGGGCCGGCCCCTGTGGATCGATGACGCGAGCTTCAACATCGAGTACCACGTCCGTCACAGCGCGCTGCCGGCGCCCGGCACCGAGCAGCAGTTGCACCGGCTCGCCGCACGGATCGCCTCCCAGCAGCTCGACCGCTCGAAGCCGCTGTGGGAGTGCTGGTTCGTCGAGGGCTTGGAGGACGACCGCTTCGCGCTCATCTTCAAGACGCACCACGCGCTCGTCGACGGCGTCTCCGGCGTCGACCTCGCGACCGTGCTGTTCGACCTTGCGCCGGTCGCCCAGCCACAGCCGCAGGACCCGTGGCAGCCGCGTCCCGAGCCGACGAACGCGGAGCTGCTCGCCGCCGGCGTCGCCGGCTTCGCGAAGACGACGCTGAACATGGTGGAGAGAACGATCGTGGCTGCGACGAACCCGGCCGCTGCGGTCGACGCGCTGCGCGAGGCGGCAGAGGGCATCGGCGAGGTCGTGTGGGCTGGCCTCAACCCCGCGCCCGAGACGCCGCTCAACGTCGAGATCGGCCCGCACCGTCGCTACGCGGTCGTGCGCAACCGGCTCGACGACTTCCGCTATGTGAAGGGCGTCCTCGGCGGCACCGTCAACGACGTCGTGCTCACGGTCGTCTCGGGGGCGCTCGCGCGCTGGCTGCGCTCGCGCGGGGTGCGCACCGAGGGGCTCGAGCTGCGCGCGCTCGTGCCGGTCTCGATCCGCCCGAAGGACCAGCGCCACGCGCTCGGCAACCAGATCGTGCTGATGCGCGGCCCGCTGCCCGTCTACATCCGCGACCCGGTCGCGCGTCTGCGCTTCGTCAAACAGCAGATGGACGGGCTGAAGGAGTCCAAGCAGGCGGTCGGCGCGAGAGTGCTTGCCGACGTGCAGCAGATGGCGCCGCCGACGATCCTCGCGCAGGCGTCGCGGCTGCAGTTCTCGACGCGCCTCTTCAACCTGATCGTGACGAACGTGCCTGGGCCGCAGTTCCCGATCTACATGCTCGGGCGCCAGATGCTCCACTTCTTCCCGATCGCGTTCCTGCCCAAGAGCCATGGGCTCGCGATCGCGATCATGTCCTACAACGGCGCGATCGACTTCGGGCTGCTCGGCGACTACGACGCGCTGCCCGACATCGAGACGATCGCCGACGGAATCGAGGACGGGCTCGCCCAGCTCAGAACCGCTGCCAGAGCGAAGGAGGCCCGGGCGGCCGGCGCGCGTGCGGGCGGCGACGGCGCTGCGCCGGAGGCATCGGCAAGACCCGCTGCGCGCCGCAGAAGGCCGCCCAGCAGGCCGGGGAGGCCAGCGCGCACCCCGGCCGCTGCAACGGCGAGCGCGGCCAGCGACGGACCGCAGTTGCTCCCAAGTGGCCCCGCTTCGCGGGCAGAGGGACCGGGCGCATCGATGCGCAAACGCGCCCGCAAGCGGCCGCCGGCGCGCAACGGCGACGCCAGCTCCTAGCGGCTCAGAAGCCGAGTGCGAACTTGGCGTCCTCGCTCATGCGGTCCGGCGACCATGGCGGCGAGAAGACCATCTTCGGATGGACCTCGGTGACGTCCTCGAGCTCGCCGACGAACTCGATCATCTGCTCGGTCACCTGCGGCCCGATCGGGCAGGCCGGCGTCGTGAGCGTGAAGGTGACGTCAACTCTGCCGCCGTCGATCTCGACGTCGTAGACGAGGCCGAGCTCCACGAAATCGAGCCCGAGCTCCGGGTCGATCACGTTCGACAGCGCGTCGTTCACTTCTTCGAGCGTGGGCATGTCGGTGAGTCTAGACGCCGGGCATGCAAGACCGCTTGCAGGAGTCCCAAGATCGTGAGAGTTGCTTCATGTTCGCTTGCGCGTCGCCTGACGCACGGTTAGGTTCGCCGCCATCGTCGAGTACGCCGCACATCCCCCCACGTTGCGCTGCTGTGGCGACGAGGACCGCACGACGCAGGCGCGCCGCCGCCAGGCGCTCGTGCGCGCGATCAAGGCGCGCACCGATGTCGTCGTCGACCTCGCCGAGCTGTCATGGGCCGACGTCTCGCTGATGCTCGACTTCGTCACGCTCGCCCGCCGTCTGCGCGTGCAGGGCCACACGCTCTCACTGCGCAACCCGCAGCCGCAGATCGCCGCGCTGCTCGAGCTCGTCGGACTCGACCGCGTACCCGGGGTGCGCATCGAGCACGCCGAGCCGGTCTTCGCGTAACGGCCGACCCGTTCGCAGAAGCTGGGCCCGGGTAGCCTGTGAGCTGATGCTTCCGCTGCTGCTCCTGCTCTTCATCGTCGTCCCGATCGCCGAGCTGTACGTGATCATCCAAGTCGGCCAGGCGATCGGCACGCTGCCGACGATCGGCCTGCTCGTGCTGGACTCGCTGCTCGGCACGCTGTTGCTGCGTGCGCAGGGACGTTCCGCATGGCGCCGTTTCCGCTTGGCGCTCGCCGCCGGACGCCCACCGGCGCGCGAGACGGTCGACGGCGCGCTCGTGATCGTCGGCGGCACATTGATGCTCGCTCCGGGTTTCATCACCGATGCGTTTGGAATTCTGCTGCTGCTTCCGCCCTCACGAGCCGTCGTGCGCCGGGGGCTCATGCGCAACGCGCTCAGGCGCCTGTTCGTGGGCTTCGGGCCGGTCGGCGCGGCAGCCGGTGCCGCCGCCGGCGCGGCGTCGCGCGCGCGAACGCGGCAGGATTACGACGTGGACGCAACCGCGCGCGAGATCGACCCGCCCATCCTGCCGCGATGATCGGCCCCGAGCACGAGGCGGCGCGGACCGACGAGTCCGGCGCCGCCGGCTTCGGCGACGCCGTCACGTTCGCGTTCGGCGACGCCGAGCATCGCCTCTACGGAAGCGCGCGACTTGGCTTGGTGCCGGGTGAGCCCGTGCGCGCCAGCGGACTTGGCCTGCTGTTCCGCGACGGCGAGCTGGTCTCAGTCGACGCAGCCGGCGGGATCGACCTGGCCGGCGAGGCGGACTGGAGCGAGGTCGAAGCCGGTGACGTGCGCGCGACGATCGAGCAGCCGCTGGCGATTTGGGACGTCGCCTACGACGGCGACGACGGTGGGTTCGAGCTGCGCTTCGAGGCGCTCGGCGCGACGGCAGAGCTCGGCACGGGAGCGGTCGCGACGAGCGCGGCCAGCCTGCAAGGCTACGAGCAGCTGTGCCGTGTCACAGGCACCGTCCGCTGCGGCGAGCAACGCACACGAGTCGAATGCCTCGGCCAGCGAGGCCACCAGTGGGGCGCCCCCGACTGGGAGCGGATCGCGCTCGCGCGTACCGTGTCGGCCTGGTTCGAGGGCGGCGCCGGCGTGGCGCTCACGAGCGTGCGCCCGCATGACGCGGCCGGCCACGCCGACGAGGCGGTCACTGCTTCCTTGCTTGACGGCACGGCGGTGACGGCGATCGCCGAGCCGCTGCTGTCGACGACCCTTGACGGCGAAGGGCGCCAGCGGCGCGCGAGCCTCGAGCTGTGGGAGGCGGACGACGAGCGGCCCTATCCCCACCGCGCCGCCGGCGAGGCCGTGTGCGGGACGACGCTCGACCTCGGGCGACTGCGACTCGACTGCGCGTTCTTCCATTGGCGCATGGAGGGTCGCGAGGGCGTCGGCCGCTACGACGTGCTGCGACGCGCATGAGCCGGATCGAGGCGATCGTGTCCGACTTCGGCGGCGTCCTCACGACGCCGCTGCTCGACGCGTTCCTCGGGCTGCAGGAGCGACACGGGATTCCACCGGAGGCGTTCGGTGCCGCACTGATGCGCGCCGCCGCTGACAACGGGGGCGCGAACCCGCTGTTCGAGCTCGAGACGGGCAGACTCGCCGAGGCGCAGTTCCTCGCACAGCTCGGCGCTGCGCTGCGCTCCGAGCTGGGCCGGGACGTCGACCTCGCCCGCTTCGGCGAGACGTTCTTTCAGTACCTGAAGCCGAACGAGGAGCTGTTTGCGTTCATGCGGACGCTCCACGGCCGCGGCTACCGCATGGCGATCCTCACGAACAACGTGCGCGAGTGGGAGCCGCTGTGGCGCTCGATGCTCCCGATCGACGAGCTGTTCGAGTTCGTCGTCGACTCGGGCTTCGAGGGCGTGCGCAAGCCCGACCCGCGTATCTACGAGGTGACGCTCGACCGGCTCGGCGTCGCGCCGGAGGCGACGCTGTTCCTCGACGACATGGAGGTCAACTGCGACGCCGCGCGAGCGCTGGGAATGCAGGCCGTGTGGTTCCGCGCAAACGCGCAGGCGATCGAAGAGATCGAGCAGCTGCTCGGTCAGGAGGGCTTGGCGGAACCCGCGTGAGTGGCTGGCGGATGGGCGACCAAGCGGAGCTAGGACGCAGGGAGGCAGCAATAGCAGCGCTATTGCGCCGACTGAGGACGAAGCATCCGCGAAGCGTCGCCCGCCGCCAGACGCCGCGGGGGTTTCGCCAAGCCCTCCTAGTTCTCGGAGCCGAGACGATCCCAGCAATAGAGCTCGACGCATTCGCGCGCCAGCTCCCGGCAGCGGGCCTCGGACAGGAACGGCAGGACGAGCTCGAGCGACTGTTCTTCGGTGACGCCCGCCTCGAACGCCTCTTCCCCGCGGAAGCCTGCCGCGATCTTAAGCGCCTCCCGGCGATTCTCGCCGAGTGAGGGGAAGACGTTGACGAGAAACTCCTTGTTCGCGATCGGGTGGCCGACCTCGAGCGAGGCGTGCCAGGCGGCGAGCATCGTGAGGTCGTCGTGATCGAGGTCGGCGACCGCCTTCGCGTAGTGCGAGACGAGCTCGGCCTCCGGGATCTCGTCGACCCATGCCCGCACGACTTCGCCCAGCAGCTGTCGCCGCGCCTCGCGCCCGACGGAGTTTGCGATCACGCGGATCGCGTTCTGAGGCTCGATGAAGCAGAGGGACATCGCGGCTCCCGCATGTGCGAGGGACTGGATCGCGCAGGACTTTACGACCCGGTGTGGACGGCACCGCGCCGGAGCGCCATCGCGCCACGATCCGGTGCGCGATGAACGACGTAAACGACGTTGCACACGCACCGATTGCCGATGAGGGTGGCGCGGTGCCAGATACGACCCGCTTCCTCCGCGCGCTCGGTATCGCCCTGCGCGAACGGCGAGAGGAGCTTCAGCTCACCCAAGAGGCCCTCTCGCTGCGGACGGGGGTTCCGCAGCGCCGCATATGGGAGCTCGAGGCCGGGGCAGGAAATCCGACGGCGCGCACGCTCCTGCGCCTCGTCTCCGGCCTCGACCTGCCGTGCTCCCAGCTGATCGCCCGAGCGGAGCGGCTTGCGGCGGAGGTTCTCGCCGCCGAGCACGGCGCCTGAAACGGGTTCTAAGAACAGCTTCTTGGTCCGACGGATCACATCGCTGCCGTACGACGTTTGCGTCGTACCAGGCCGCCTGCAAGGATTCTGAACGCCGGCGTTCCCGGGTGGGGTTCGCCGGCATCTCTCATTCGCAGGAGGCACAGCCTGATGGGCGACAGATCCGACGGCGACGGCGAGGACAGCGAGAAGGTCGGCGAGGAAGCCTGGGCGCCTGCAGAGCAGGCGCTGCTCGACGCAGCACTCGAGTTCTACGGTGCGGCAGAGGGCGTGATCGACTACGCCGGGCCCGAGCGTCCGCAGCTGCGTCAGGGAGACACGGCCGGCTTCGACGCGGTACGGCGAGCGATGGCGCTGCTCGAGGAGCGCGTGGCCGCCGCCCACGCGGCGGGCACATCGCCCGAGCGCATCGCGCAAATCACACGCATCGAGCAGGAGACGATCGTCCTGATCCTGCAGCGCCAAGGCGCCGCGCCCAGCCCAACCGAGAGCTGAGTGCAGCGCCGGCTCGGCGTCACGACACGACGACGAAGACGCCGCTCGAGCGGCTCGTGGCGAACGGGAAGCGGCCTTGATGCGGCACGAGTGCGCGGAAGCCGAAGCGGCCCTCGCTGAGACGGAAGCGATACTGCGTGCTCCAGTTGCCCTTGCGATCGGTCCGCACGGTGCGAAATGTCCGCCAACCCCATCCGCGCTGGTAGCCCTCCAACGTGACGAGCAGGCCGGCTCGTGGGATCGAGCCGCCGCCCACATGCCCGCTCAGCCGCACGGCGCGGGTGCCGCTGACGCGACGGCGGTCTGCGCGGATCGTGAGCGGCGCGAACACGTCGGTGTGCACGACGTTCGACAGCTCGACGGCGTGGCTGTCGGAGTAGGCGAAGTACGTGAAGCGCACGTCGCGGCTGGGTCCTGCCGGGAGGACGTAGACGAAGCGTCCGTCCGCACCGGTACGGACGCCCGGGCGCGCGACCCAGCCGCGCCCGGCGATTCGCCATGCAGCTCCGAGGCGCGCCCCTCCGATTCCTGTGCCGGACGCGTCCGTGAGGCGGCCGATGATCGTCATGCGCCGTCCGTGGCCCGCGCGCATGCGCTTCGCGGTGCTGCCATCGGCGCGCTGGAAGGCCACTTCGACGCGTGCGTGCGCGGTCGCGTTGTCGCCATTGGCGACGTGGCCTGGGAGCTGCCCCAGTGGGTTGACGATCCCTTGGATCCCGCCCGGTGCCGGCGGGGTCGTGCCGTCGCCGGCGTCTGAGCCTCCAGTCCCAGGAGCGCCTTGGCTGGGCGGAGGCGTGGTGCGACCCGCTGCGTCGGCGACGATCGCGCTCGGCGCGCTGCGGGCGGTCGACGCTCCGCTGCCGTTCTCCGCGGTCACGTCCGTCGCCATCCGGTGGTATGCATCCGCAGCGGTGAGCGTGTAGGCGGTGCCCGTCGCACCGGCGACGGCGGTGCAGTCGGTGCCGTCCGCCTCGCAGCGGAGCCAGCGATGGTCAAAGCCGCTCGGCGCCCCATCCCACTGGCCATGACCGGCATTGAGCTGGGCACCAACGCTTGCCTGGCCTGTGAGCGTCGGTGCACCGGCGTTGACCGGAGCGTTGTGCGTCTGGACGATGCCGTCGAAGACCACGGCCTGGTTGCCGGCGGCGTCCTCGACGGTCACGTGCACCGTGTGCTGGCCATCTCTGAGTGTGGCCGTATCGAGCTGCACCGAGCCGTTGGCAGCGAGCGGGCATGGCTGCGACGTCCCGAACTCGTAGGGATCGCTGTTCGCCGGCTCAACGTCCGCGCATGATCTGTCCGGGTCGGCGACGACGTGTCGCGTGACCTCGTCGCCGTCGACGATCAGCGCAACGCGGTACACACCTCCCCCGTCATCAGATGCATGGACTGACATGCTCGCGACCCCGCGCACGGGGTCGGTGCCCGCCAACGCCCCGCCCGTCTCCATCCCCGCCGGCGCCTCCGTGTCCGTCAGCCCGATCGAAGCCCGCGAGATCGTGACCTGAGCAGGAAAAGGTCCACAGTCCAGGCTGCCGACGACGGCCCAGCAGCTCAGGCGAACACTGAGCGAATCCCAGTGAACTCTCTCCAACTCCAGGGACGGCTCAAACTCAACCCCGGCCGTGTCGCCGTTGTACGGCGGAAGCTCGAACTCAAGCTGGTTGTCAGCAACGTCTCCGTCATGCCACACGTCGTAGACGTATGGCCGACCATATCTCGAGGCAACCACAGGCCAACCCACCAGCAGAGTTCTGTGAAGCGACACAGAACTGATGTGCGTCGCGAACGGTGCGTCAAATCTCCAACTCACCGAGCGCATAGGCGACACTGGCGACTGACCGGTGCCGAACTGCAATCTCAGACTCTGGCCTTCTTCGTCGCAGCTGGTCGCCGTACCCGGCTCTTGACCTTGAACGGACAGGCTTGCTGCGCTGGTCCAGCCGCTGTTGCCGGTGAACGTGCCGGCTGGGGTTTCGCAGGTGTGGACGGTGTAGGTCCCGGCGAAAGCGATCGAGGGATGGATGGTGAGTGCGGCGAGGATCGTGAGGGCGATGGAAATCGCGAGTGCGATGACCTTGAGGCGATGGGTGGGTTGGGGGGTTTGCATTGGGTGTGTCCTCCTGATGCGTTGATCGAGCGGTGCTGGTTGAGGCGTCGGCTCAGGGGCCGACGAACTCGGATGGGCTGGGGCGTTGCGGTGGCGGTATCGCGGCCGGCGTGGACGCAGGCGCTGATGCGACAGCAGCGGGTGCCGCCTGAGCGGCTGCGAACTCGGTGCGTGGCGCTGCGGACGGGGTGAACTCAGAGGGTGAGCTGGGCTCCGGGGTGAACTCGCTGCGACGTGTACTCGCGCGGCGGGCGTGGTGGACGATCGCGGTGGCTCGGACGTGTGGAAAGGCGATCGTCGTGAGGCGCCCGGTCCTTGTCAGTGCCGCGGCAGAGGCCGCTGTCGTGTCCGCTGGGCGGTCGGCCGCGGGGCGGTCGTGGGTCGTCGCCTGCTCAAGCGCGACACCGCCGCCCGCGATGGCCGCGGTCGAGGCGGCCACAGCCGCCAGCTTCACCCCGGGGAGCGCCTCGAAGGCTCCGTGCACGCGCGCCGCCAGCATCGTCGCGCGCTCGACGGCTGCGTGCAGCGCGACCTCGACGTGGCCGGGAAGCGATCCGCTCGGGCCGTGGATCGCTGCGTCGATGACCGCGGGCGGGACGAGCATCGCCACCTGCTCCGGCACCGCATGAGCGTCGCGCAGCGTCGCGCGGCAGCCAGGGCACGAACGCAGATGCGGACGCAGCTCGGCCAGATCGTGCGCCGTCGCCTCACCGTCGGCGAGCGCCGACAGGAGCGGCAGCCAGCGCGTGCACTCCGCACCCGACTCGATCGCTCCGAGCCGCTCCAGCAGTGCGCGGCGTCCCTCGGTGATAGCTCGGTTGGCTCTCGTGTAGGACCACCCAGTTCGTATGCAGATCTCGCGATACGAGAGGCCCTCGGCACGCAGCACAAGCGCGGTGACCTCCTGCGGCTTGAGACGCCGCAGCGCCTCGGCCGTGTGACGCAGCCGCTCGTGGCCGACGACGTGCTCGGCCGGATCCGTGACCGCCCGATCCTCGTGGCGATCGAGATCGATCTCCAGCCGTCCGACGAGCTGGTCGCGCTCGCCGCGCACGGCGAGGGCTTCGTGACGGAGCACGGTGCGCATCCACGACAGCGGCTGAGCCGGCGGGTCGACGCGCATACGTCTGACGAGGATCTCGACGGCGCGCTGGTAGGCATCGTGCGCGTCGTCGGGGCAGTGTGAGAAGCGCCGCGCGAACCGCAACAGCTCCGCGGCGTGCTCCTGCACGAGTTGCAGCGTCGCATCCTCCGCGCTGTCCTCCCGACGTCTGTTACTGCGCATCCCTGCTCCTCCCGTCCCGACATGCCGTGCCCGGCGAGCGCTTACGCGCCAAGCGCCTTAGCTATCGGTGTGCGGAGGAGGAAGACGAGAGCGTTTACGTCCCCGGCTGCAGTTGAAAAGACTGCAATTTGCACAAAACGTCTACGTTTATCCAACACTTGTCCGGCAGCTTTCCCCGCTATTGCGGGGATTCGCGGTCAGCGATGTGCAGGACGACAGGCGGCGCGCGGAACGCGGCGCGAGCGAGTCAGGAGGACTTGCGGCGACTCGCTGCGGGACGCCGGCTACAGCCCGAGCGCAGCGGCGACGCGTGCGTACGCGTCAGCGTCGGGCTCGACACCGACGGCGCCAAGCGCCGCGCGCTCGCGCTCGCCGGAGAAGCCTGGGCGCGGAGGGCGATTCCAGTTCCACAGTGCGAGATCGAGCGCCGCCAGCGGCACCTCGCCCGCGGCAGCGAAATCGCTCGCGCGGCGCTCCAGCAACAGCGTGTCTGCGATGCCGAAGACGCGCTTGGCCGCGACCGTCGTCTCGTCGGCGCCGCCGAGCTGCAGCGTGCCGGCGCGCAAGTCGTGCAAGCCGAGTTCGCCAAGCGTCACGAGCAGGTCGAAGCGAGCGTCGCGGTGCAGGCCCGGCAGCGCGAGCCGCTCGAATGTGCGCGCGAAACGGCGCTCCGGAGCCCAGGCCGGCTCGCCCGCGAACGCGACGTCCTGCGACCCCGCTCGCTCAGCCCACGCGCGGTATGCGACGAGGGTGGCGCTGCCGCGCGCGGTGTCATGCGCGGTGCGCGGCCCGAGCGCTATGTCGTCGAGCTGCGGCAGCTCCCCGCTCGCCCACGACGTGTGCGCCGCACGCACGCCGGCGAACGGGTCGTCGCCGTCGAGCGGGCCGAGATAGGCGATCAGGAACGCGAGCCACAGCGCCTCCTCGCGATCGTCCAGGCGAGCGACCTCGCCATAGAGGTCCGGCGGATCCGCGGCGAGCAGCACGAGGCGCGCGCAGGCAAACGCGATCTCCTCCGCGAGGCGCTCCGCGGCAGCGCTCGCCTTCACACCCGGCACGAGCTGCGAGCGAAAACCGTCCTCCTGCTCGCGGGTGATCTGGCGCACGCGAACCGCGCCGCTGGAGCGGCCCCCGCGTGTGGACGACGCGCTGCGCGTGCGCGCCGCGCCGCCGGCCGGCTTGTCTGTGCCGCTCCGGCGCGAGGAGACGATCTCCACCTGGTCGCTCGAACAGATCGGGCAGTTCGCGAGGAAGCGGTTGTGGCGGCAGAACGTCGGCACGGGCTGACGCTCAGTGTAGGCCGGGGCGCGGTGCCGCGCCGGCTGCCTCAGCGGCTCGCGCGGCGGCGGAAGAGCCCGCGGCGTGGCGTCGATCGAGCGCCGTCGCCGGCACCCGTCGAGGCGGAGGCGTCCGCCTGGGGAATTGGCCGCGGGATGATCGTGCGACCGCGGGGCCCAGCAGTCGCCCCGACGACGGCGGGTTCGTCCCGATCGGGGCGCGGGACGCTGACGGTCCTGCCCGCACGCGTGGCCGCCTCGGCGAAGACGGCCTCCCACTCCCCCACGTTGTTCGTGACGGTCTGCGTGCGTCCCCACTCGGCCGCGCGCTCGGCGAGCGCGGCGCGCGCCTGCGTGTCAGTCACGAGGTCGGTCAGCGCCTCACCCCAGCCGTAGTCCGGGGCGAGGCGGCCGCCCTGCTCCGCACCCAGCCCCTTGTACGGTCCTATCGGGGAGGCGATCCACGGCACGCCAGCGGCCGCGTACTCCTTGACCTTGATGTTCGAGCGCACACGGTTGAACGACACGTCGGCGATGGGGGCGAGCGCGAGGTCGAACTGCGCGACCGTGTCCGGAAGCTCGCCGAACGAGATCGTTCCGCGATGCGTATAGCGCTCGCTCTGCAGCCCAAGGTCGAGGCCGACGCTCTCGACCGACACGTGCGGCTGAGCCTGCAGCAGCTGTTCGAGCGTGCGTCTGAGCCGCAGGTCCCTCAAGTCGCCGCGATGCTCGAGGCCCGCGACCCAGCCGATCGTGACGCCCTCGCCGGCGGGCTTGCGCGCGCGGAGGGAGCCCGTTTCGACGTAGTTCTCGACCACGCGCGCGTCGCCGCCGAGTCTGCGCAGGCGGCCGGCCAGCTCGTCGCACGTCGTCGTCACGAGGTCGGCGAGCTTCAGCGTCGCCGACAGTTCCTCGGCGACCTGTTCTCTGGCGGCCTTCATTTCCTTGTAGGCCGGGCTGCCCTTCGGTACCCGCGTCATATCGTCGTCGTTGTCGAACACGACGGCGACGCCGGCCTCCCTCAGCGCCCTCGCGAGGCGCCGCGCCGGAGCGCGGTAGAGCCGCCACATGTGCACGACGTCCGCCTGGCGCAGATAGTCGAGCGGCGGCGGGTCGTCGCGCATGTCCCACACGAGGAACTCGGAGCGATGCCCACGCTCCTGGAGCGCGTGCATCGGCAGCTCGGCTCGATAGGCGGCACCAGCGGACGGTTCGACGGCGAGGGCGATGACGTGCACCTGGCTACTCTGCCCAAGGCCCCGCGCTTAAGCAAGAATCAAGCGTGGCTCTGGGCAGCGAGGCGGTCCATCCCGCCCAGGAACAGCTCACTGGCGAAACGAGCGGTCCGCTCGACATCTGGAGGGTCCTGCTCGCTGAGGCGGATCCCGAGCTCGAACGCGACGCCGCCCATCGCGGCTGCCAGCGCGTCGAGGTCCAGCGAAGCGGGCAGCTCACCGCGGACGGCCAGCGCGCGGAGGTCCTCCAACAGCTCGAGGATCCCGCTCTCGAGCGCGGGCGTGTCGAACAGCTCGCGCACCGTGCCGGCGTTGCGGCGCAGCATCTCGAACAGCGGACGGTCCTCGACGATGAACGAGAAATACGTCTGGAAGCCCTCGCGCACGATCGTCTCGGCATCGCGTGCCTGAGCGCGTGCGTCGCGCAGGCGACAGCGCAGCTCGGTCGTGTGCTCGTCGAGCACCGCGCGGAAGACGGACTCCTTGTCCGGGAAGTAGTTGTAGAACGTGCCGGCCGCGAGCCCGGAGCGGCGCACGACGTCGCGGATGCTCGCCGCGCCGTAGCCCATCTCGGTGAAGATCTCCTGGGCCGCGTCGAGGATGGCGCGACGGTTCTGCGCCTTCGTGACCTCGCGCTTGCCCGTCGCGAGCTGGGTCATGCCGGCAGCTGCTGCGACGCGGCCCGAGCCGTGGCCGTGACGGGCAGGCGGAAGCCGTGCTCGCGCACGCGGCACGCACCGGCGCGGCGCTCACGCCCGAGCGCGTAGAGGTAGTTGTCGAAGTCGACCTGCATCGTGTGGCGCTTGGAGGCGACGTAGCGCTTGAACATCTTCGCGCGCTCCCGCTCCATGTCCTCCCGCAGGGCAGCCGGCGCCGGCAGCGCATACTCGCCCCGCAGATACGCAGCGATCCACTGCCCCTGCGCCTCTGACAGCGGCATGATCGCGCCGAGCGGCTGCAGCAGCCCGACGAAGAAGACGTTGTCGATGTCGGGGTGAAAGACGCGGCGGAACAACGGCAGGTCGTTGTCGGGCGCGCTGATCAGGTTGGCGTCGAAGAACGGAAACGTCACCTTGTAGCCGGTGCACCACACGATCGTGTCGACCTGCTCGACCGAGCCGTCCTCAAAGCACACCTGATCGCCCATCAGCTCTACGATGTTCGGCTTGTAACCGATCTCGCCGTGTGCGACGCGGTTGAGGAAGTCGGCAGAGATCGTCGGGTGCGCGTCGCCGAGGTCGTGGTCGGGGCGCGGCAGCCCATAGTCCTCCATCCGCCCAACGCCAGCACGCAGGAACGCGGTGAAGATCTTCTTGCGGAAGGCCCAGGGGAGCGCGCCGGTGAAGCGGTTGACGCCGATCTGATCCAGCGGCCTGCCGAACAGGTACTTCGGGATGATGTGCGCGCCGCGGCGGGAGCTGAGCCATGTCTTGTCTGCGACAAAGCTCGACTCGACCGCGATGTCCATCGCGCTGTTGCCGATCCCCACCACGACGACGCGTCTGCCCTTGAACGGCTCGTTGTCGACGTAGTGGTGCGCGTGCGTCTGCGCCCCATCGAAGCTGCCGGGGAACGGCGGCTCGGGCCAGCGCGGGTCCCAGTGATGGCCGTTGGCGACGACGAGCGCGTCGTAGCGGCGCGTCTCCCCCGTGTCGAGCGAGATCGTCCAGGTGCCGTCGGCGCCGCGCGCGGCGTGCTCGACGCCGGTCTCGAAGTGGATGCGGTCGCGGAAGCCGAAGTGGTCGACGTAGGCGTCGAAGTACGCGGCGATCTGGCTGTGATGCGGGAAGTCCGGATACGACTTCGGCATTGGGAAGTCGGTGTACTCCATCCGCTCGCGCGAGGTGTTGATGTGCAGCGAGCGATACGCCGAGGACATGCCGTTCTTGTTGCCGAAGACCCAGTTGCCGCCGATGCGGTCGGACTTCTCGAAGCAGTCGAAGGGGATTCCGCGCTGGCGCAGCGCCTTCGCGGCGGCGATACCCGACGAGCCCGCGCCGATGACGCAGACGGACGGCAACTGCTGGCTCATGGGCAGCCTCCTCAGAAAGTTGACGCAGGCGTCACCTTATCAGGGGTCTCCTCCTCCGCCCGCCGGTGTTCACGCCCGCGGCGCACGACCTCCTTGAAGCTGCGGAAGCGGAAGATCAGCGCAAGCGCGGCGAAGCCCATCGCGACCGCTGCAGCCGCGAGCGCGATCTGCTGGCCGACCGAGAACGCCGCGACCTCGGACGACGTCGCCGCGCCCGCAAACACGGTCAGCAGCAGCGCCTGCTGCACGCCGGCGCCGCCGGGTGTGAACGGCACGAGCATCGCAACGACCTGGACCCCGAGCACGAGCAGTACGTTGCGCACCGAGCCGCCGATATGGAATGCGTCGAGCAGGAACCAGTACGCGGCAAAGCGCGCAGCCCAAGCAGCCGACTGCCAGCTGACCATCTCGCGCACGTAGCGCTGTCGGTCGGTGAGGATCGTGAAGCCCTGGCGCACGCGCGCCCAGAACGCCTTGACCTTCGTCGACAGCAGCGCGAAGGCGACGAGCACGCCGATCGCCAGCGCCGTGAGGAAGAACAGCGTGAAGCGCGGGTGCGAGGCGAAGAACGCGAGATCGAACGCGGGCAGCTTCGAGAAATCCGGCGGCTTCGGGAAGACGCCCTGCGTGAACGCGAACGTGAGCACGAGCAGGTTGATGCCCCAGTCGAACACGAGCCCGGTCCAGATCGCGGCGATGATCGCCGGATAGCTCGACGCCGGGATCGAGATGCGCGTGAGGAAGTACTGCACGAGCGTGCCGCCGCCGAGCGGGAACACCTGGTTGATGCCGACACCGGCGACGTAGGCGCCCCACACGTCGCGCCAGCGCACGTGCTCGGTTGGATACGCCGCCTGGACCGCGTTGTAGAGCGCGCGCGAGCGCAGCGTCAGATAGGCGGCGTAGCACAGCAGCGCGAGCAGCAGCGGCCACCAGCTGAGCCCGGCGAGGTTGGAGAAGAACGTCCCGACGGCGTCGAAGAACTGGCTGACGTCGCTGGCGAGCGAGGCGCGGACCGGGCTCATCGCGGCACAGTTTGACCCTTAACGCGCGGAAGGGCCCGAATCCATCCGGGCCCTCCGCAGCCGGGAATCGTGGGGGAGACGATTCCGGCGGAGCAGGACGACAAGCGCCCTACAACTTGAGGATACCTCGCAAATCCGCAGATCGCGGCGTCGTCGGCACGAGAGCGCACAAGATTCCTTGCCTGAGTTCGTGCACGATGCGGCGATTTCCTAGGGTAGCGCCTAGATCGGGCCGCCCGGACCACTGAAGAAGTCGTCGCCGAGACGGACGCTGCCGGCGGCCTCGGCCTCGTGCCGGAGCGTGTGATCTTCGACGCCGCTCCAGGCCCCGATCGCCAGCTGCTCGCGATCGGCGTCCATCGGGCTGCCGCCGAGGTCCTTGTTGACGATGCGCGCGCACTTGCGTCCCTCGGCGATCGCGGTGACGACGAGCGACTGTCCGACGCGCGCGTCGCCGCATGCGTAGACGCCCGGCACCGACGCGCGGTAGGTCTGGCGGGTGCGCACATTGCCGCGTGGGTCCATCTCAAGCTCGAGCTGCTCGATCGCGCCCGCGTGCTCGGGCCCGGTGAAGCCGATCGCGATCAGCACGAGATCGGCTTCGACCGTGAACTCGCTGCCGGGGATCGGGTGCAGATCACGCGAGGACGTGCCGGTGACGCGCCGGGCGTGCACCTTCGTGACGCGTCCGTCCTCGCCCGAGAAGCCGGTGACCTCGGTCCCCCACCAGCGGTCCCCGCCCTCCTCGAGCGCATACGTCGTGGGCGTGCGCTTGGGCGGCAGCGGCCACGGCGTGCGCGCGTCGCGCCCGCTGGGGTCGAGCTCCTGGTAGACGTCGAGAATCATCGCGTCGACGGCACCCTCGCGGTTCGCGTTCGAGATGCAGTCCATGCCGGTGTCACCGCCGCCGATCACGACGACGCGCTTGCCGGCCGCAACGATCTCCGTGCCGGGCTCGGGCGCGCGTGTGGGGCGCCCCTCCTGCTCCGCCACGAAGCGGTTGCGCTGGTAGAGGTAATCCATCGCGTAGTGAACACCGTCGAGCTCGCGGCCTTCGACCTCCACATCGCGGTGCACGCGCGAACCGATCGCGACGACGAGCGCGTCATGGCGCTCGCGCAGCTCGGCGGCGCTCACGCTCACGCCGACGTCGACGCCGTACTCGAAGCGCACGCCCTCGGCCTCGAGCAGTGCGACGCGACGGTCGATCACCGTCTTCGGCAGCTTCGCGTCCGGCACGCCGAAGCGCATCAGGCCACCGGGGCCCTCGTCGCGCTCGTAGACCGTGACGGTGTGGCCGCTCTTGTTCAGCTCGGCGGCGACCGCGAGGCCCGCGGGCCCCGAGCCGATCACGCCGACCGTTTTGCCGGTGCGGCGGTCGGGCGGCTCGGGCACGACCCAGCCCTCGTCGAACGCGCGCTCGGCGATTGCCATCTCGATCTGCTCGATCGCGACCGCGTCGTCGTTGATCGCCAGCACGCAGGCCGACTCGCACGGCGCGGGGCAGATGCGGCCGGTGAACTCCGGGAAGTTGTTCGTCGCGTGCAACTGGACGATCGCGTCCTGCCACTTGTCGCGGTAGACGAGGTCGTTCCAGTCGGGGATCAGGTTGCCGAGCGGGCAGCCCTCGTGGCAGAACGGCACGCCGCAGTCCATGCAGCGCGCGCCCTGTCTGCGCAGCTCCTCCTCCGGCTGGAGATCGAAGTACTGCTCGTAGTCTCTGACGCGCTGCGTCGGATCGCGCTTGTCGAAGCCGACCCGGTGGATCTTGAGAAAGCCGCCCAGTTGTCCCATGATTTAGGCCTCTGCGGGCTCGGCAGCAGTCTGCTCCGCCGCGGCGGCGGCGGCGCGCTCTGCGAGTGCGCGCTTGTAGTCGCGGGGCATCACCTTGACGAAGCGTCCCACGGACGCGTCCCAGTCGTCGAGCATCCGTTCCGCGACCGGCGAGCCGGTGCGCTCGGCGTGCTCGGCGATCAGGTCCTTCAACTCGGCCTCGTCGTGCTCGCTCAGCATCTCCAGCTCGACGAGCTCTGTGTTGCAGCAAGCAGCGAAACAGTGCTGCTCGTCGTAGACGTAGGCGATCCCGCCGCTCATGCCGGCGCCGAAGTTACATCCGGTCGAGCCGAGCACGACGACGCGGCCGCCGGTCATGTACTCGCAGCCGTGATCGCCGACGCCCTCGACGACGGCGTTCGCGCCCGAATTGCGCACGGCGAAGCGCTCGCCCGCGAGCCCGCGGAAGAACGCACGCCCGGCCGTTGCGCCATAGAGCACGGTGTTGCCGACGATCACGTTCTCCTCCGCGGCGAAGCCGGCGTCCTCGGGCGGCCGCACCGTCACGACGCCGCCCGCGAGGCCCTTGCCGGTGTAGTCGTTCGTCTCGCCGGCGAGCGTGAACGTCACGCCCGGCATCAGCCACGCCCCGAAGCTCTGTCCGGCAGAGCCCGTGAGGGCGACCTCGATCGAGTCCTCTGGCAGGCCCTCCGGGCCGTACCGGCGGGCGATCTCGCTCGACAGCAGGCCGCCGACGGTGCGGTTGACGTTGCGCACGGTCATCGACAGCTGCACGCGCTCGCCGCGCTCGAGCGCCGGCTCCGCGTCACGGATCAGCTCCCAGTCGAGCGCGTCGTCGAGCACCGGATCGGGCGGACGCGTGCGGTGCCGCGGTGTGCCCTCGGCCAGCTCCGGCATCGTGAAGACGCTCGTGAGGTCGACTCCGCGCGCCTTCCAGTGCTCGATCGCCCCGTCCATCTCCAGCAGGTCGGTACGACCGATCATCTCGTCGAACGTGCGCACGCCGAGCTGCGCCATCAGCTCGCGCGCCTCCTCGGCGACGAAGAAGAGGTACTTGACGACGTGCTCGGGCGTCCCCTCGAAGCGCTTGCGCAGCTCCGGGTTCTGCGTCGCGATCCCGACCGGGCAGGTGTTGAGGTGGCAGACGCGCATCATGATGCAGCCCATCGCGATCAGCGGAGCGGTCGAGAAGCCGATCTCGTCGGCGCCGAGCAGTGCGGCGATCACGACGTCGCGGCCGGTCTTCATCTGGCCGTCGGCCTCGACGGTGATGCGCGAGCGCAAGTCATTGAGCAACAGCGTCTGCTGCGTCTCGGCGACGCCGATCTCCCACGGGATGCCGGCCGCCTGGATCGACGACTGCGGCGAGGCGCCCGTGCCGCCGTCGTGGCCGGAGACGACGACGTGGTCGGCGTTCGCCTTCGCGACGCCGGCGGCGACGGTGCCGACGCCGACCTCGGAGACGAGCTTGACCGAGACTTCCGCGCGCGGGTTCGAGCAGCGCAGGTCGTAGATCAGCTGCTTGAGGTCCTCGATCGAGTAGATGTCGTGGTGCGGCGGCGGTGAGATCAGGCCGACGCCCGGCGTCGAGTTGCGCAGCCAGGCGATGTAGTCGTCGACCTTGTGGCCGGGCAGCTGGCCGCCCTCGCCGGGCTTGGCGCCCTGCGCCATCTTGATCTGCAGGCGGTCAGCGTTGACGAGGTAGTGCGGCGTCACGCCGAAGCGACCCGAGGCGATCTGCTTGATCGAGGAGCGGCGCTCGTCGCCGAAGCGCGCGGGATCCTCACCGCCCTCGCCGGTGTTCGACTTCGCGCCGAGGCGGTTCATCGCGATCGCGAGCGCCTCGTGCGACTCGCGCGAGATCGCGCCGAGGCTCATCGCGCCGGTCGAGAAGCGCTTGACGATGTCTTCCGCCGACTCGACCTCCTCCAGCGGGATCGGCTCGTCAAGCGTGCGCAGCTTCATCAAACCGCGCAGCGAGGCCTTGCGCGCCGAGGCGTCGTTGACCGACTTCGCGAACTCCTTGTACGTTTGGAGCCCCTCGCCATTCTGGGTGCGCACCGACTGCTGCAGCAACGCGACCGTGTCGGGGTTCCAGATGTGGAGCTCGCCGTCGCGGCGCCACTGCAGCACGCCGCCGACCGGCAGCACTTCACGGCCGGTGCGCGGATAGGCGCGGAAGTGGCGCTCGAGCGCCTCCTTCGCGAGCACATCCAGGCCGATGCCGCCGATGCGTGAGGCGGTGCCGGTGAAGTGCTGCTCGACGAGCTCCGGCGCCAGCCCGACCGCCTCGAAGATCTGCGCGCCGCAGTAGGACTGGATCGTCGAGATCCCCATCTTCGAGAACGTCTTCAGCAGGCCTTTGCCGATCGCCTTGACGATTCGCTGCTCCGCCGTCTCCCTGTCGAGGTCGACAGGCAGCAGGCCGCGGTCGGCCAGCTCGTCGAGCGACTCGAACATCAGATACGGGTTGATCGCCGCCGCTCCATATCCGATGAGCGTCGCCATGTGATGAATCTCGCGCGGCTCGCCCGTCTCGATCACGAGGCCGGCGCGCAGGCGCGTGCCCTGGCGCACGAGGTGGTGGTGGACGGCGGCCACGGCCAGCAGCGACGGAATCGCGACGCGCTCGGGGCCGAGGTTGCGGTCCGACAGGATCACGATGTTCGCACCGCGCTCGATCCACGCGGCCGCCTCGGCGCAGATCGCCTCCAGCCGCCACTCCATGCCCTCCGCGCCCAGCTCGATCGGCCACGTGAGGTCGATCGTCGCCGCATGGAAGACGTCGTGCGAGACCTGGCGCAGCTTCTCCAGCTCGTGGTTGCGCAGTATCGGCTGGCGCATGAACAGCTGGTGCGCGTGCGCGGGCGACTCGGTCAGCAGGTTCACCTCAGCGCCGACCGACGTCGCCAGGCTCATCACGACCTTCTCGCGGATCGGGTCGATCGGCGGGTTCGTGACCTGCGCGAACAGCTGCTTGAAGTAGGCGAAGAGCGGCGGCTGGCGATCCGACAGCACCGCGAGCGCGGCATCGTTGCCCATCGAAGCGGTGGGCTCCTCTCCGTTCGCCGCCATCGGCGCGATCGTCAGCCGCAGGTCCTCCTGCGAGTAGCCGAATGCGAGCTGCTTGCTGCGCAGCGGCTCGACGCGCGGCGCACGCGGCGCGCGCTCCGGCAGTTCGTCGAGGTTGACGACGCGCTCGTCGTACCACTCGCGGTACGGGCGCTGGCCGGCGACCTGCGCCTTGACCCCCTCGTCCTCGACGATGCGGCCCTGCTCGAGGTCGACGAGGAAGATCTTGCCCGGCTGCAGGCGGCCCTTGCGCACGATCTCGCTCGGGGCGGCCTTCACGACGCCCGTCTCGGAAGCAAGCACGACATAACCGTCGGCCGTCTGCACCCAGCGGCCGGGGCGCAAGCCGTTGCGGTCGAGTGTGGCGCCGACCTGGCGGCCGTCGGTGAAGGCGACGACGGCCGGGCCGTCCCACGGCTCCATGACGCAGGAGTGGTAGTCGTAGAAGCCGCGCACGGCTGGCGCAAGCTCGGTGCGGTCGCGGTAGGCCTCGGGCACCATCATCATCACCGCGTGGGTGATCGGGCGGCCCGCGAGCACGAGCAGCTCGAGCACGTTGTCGAACGTCGCCGAATCCGAGCCGCCCTGACGCACGACCGGCATCAGCTTCTGCAGGTCGTCGCCGAACAGCTCGGAGGCCAGCTGCGACTCCCGTGCGCGCATCCAGTTGACGTTGCCGCGCAGCGTGTTGATCTCGCCGTTATGGGCGATCAGGCGGTACGGGTGCGCGAGCTCCCAACTGGGGAAGGTGTTCGTCGAGAAGCGCGAGTGCACAAGCGCGAGACGCGTCGTGAAGCGCTCGTCCTTGAGGTCGGGGTAGTAGCCCGACATCTGCGGCGCCGTCAGCATGCCCTTGTAGACGATCGTGCGCGAGGACAGGCTCGGCATCGCGAGATCCGGTCCGGCCGCTTTCTCGATCAAGCGGCGGATCACGTACAGCTTGCGCTCGAAGGCGCTCTCGTCGGCCAACTCGTCGCTTGCGCCGATCAGCACGTGGCGGATCCGGGGCGCCGATCTGCCGGCGACGACGCCGACGTGCTCGTCGTCGACCGGCACGTCGCGCCAGCCGATCACACGCTGGCCCTCGCGCGCGATGACGCCCTCGATCAGGGCGACAAGCTCGTCCTGACGCGTCGCGTCGTGCGGCAGGAAGCAGACGCCAACGCCATAACGGCCCACCGGCGGCAGCTCGACGTCCATGACCGCACGTAGGAACGCGTCGGGCAGCTGCAGCAGTATCCCCGCGCCGTCGCCCGTCGTCGGATCGGCGCCGGCAGCCCCGCGATGCTCGAGATTCTCCAGCGCGTACAGCGCCCGATCGACGACGCCGTGGTCGGCGCCCTCGGTCAGCTTGGCGACGAACGCGACACCACAGGCGTCATGCTCGTTTTCGGGGTGGTAGAGGCCAACGGCCTGTTGGGGCTTCATCTCGTGCATGGATTGTGTGTTCCCGATGGGCGGCGCGAACACTGAGAAGAGGCCACAGGGTACCAGTGGAGACCCTCTCCGCATTGCGCCACCGGGAGGCGCGGCAGACATGCCGCGGCGTCGTGGAATTCTGCCGGCTTCGGCGCCTGGGCGCTCAGCCGGGTGCGGCAGGCGCTCAGCCGCGCGTCTTGGCTCTGGCTCTCGTGGATGCGGCAGGCGCCTTCGCGCGCCGCTTTCTGGCCGGTTGAGGAACCCCGTCCGGCCCGCCGTTGCCGCGGACCGCGGCCACGCTCGCCTCGAGTGCAGCCATCAAATCCGGGACCGCTGCCGGCGCCGCCGCCATGGGCTGCACAGCGACCTCCTCGCCGGCCGCCTTGCGATCGATCAGGTCGAGCACGCGCTCGCGGTATTCGTCGCGGTAGGCCGTCGGGTCGAACGGCGTCGAGAGCTGGTCGATCAGCTGCTGCGCCATCGCGACCTCACGTGCGTTGGCCTCGACGTCGCCGAGGCCCTCCAGCTCGTCCAGCCGCTCCGGCGCATTGACCTCGTCGCCGAACAGCATCGTGGAGAGCACCAGTACGCCGCCAGCCGGGCGCAGCGCGCACAGTTGCTGGCGCGTGCGCAGCACAAAGCGGCCGATCGCGACCTTGCCTGCCTGCTCCATCGCGCTCAGCAGCAGCGCGTAGGGCTTGGCCCCACCGGTCGCGGGAGCGACGTGGTAGGCGCTGTCGTAGTAGACGGGATCGATGTCGGCAAGCTCGACGAAGGACTCGATGTCGATCGTCTTGGTGTGGCGCGGATCGAGCGCGTCGAGCTCCTCCTGTCTGATGATCACGTAGCGGTCGGGGGCGATCTCGAAACCCTTGACGAGGTCGTCGTACGGAACCTCCTCGCCGTCCGCCGGACAGACGCGCTTCTGCTGTATGCGCACGCCATCTCTGGCATGCAGCTGATGGAAGCGCACCGTCTTCTGCGACGTGGCGCTGTAGAGCTTTATCGGCACGTTGACCAGCCCGAAGCTGATCGCGCCGCTCCAGATCGCGCGAGGCATGGGCCGTTTCTACTACCCGCGAGCCGCCACGGCAACCCGCGAACGCGGTCTTGCGTCCTCAAATACCCGTCGGCGCGGGGCCGAGCGTGTCGCCCATGCGCTCCAGCGAGCGACGCAGCAAGCGCGAGACGTGCATCTGCGAGATGCCGACGCGCTCGGCGATCTCCCGCTGCGTAAGTCCGGCAAAGAAGCGCAGCAGCAGGATGCGCCGCTCGCGCTCGCTCAGCGTGCGCAACCCCCGGCTCAGCTCGACGCGCTGCTCCGCGGCGGCGAAGGCCGGATCCACGGCGCCGATCCGCGCGACTGGCTCGCCGTCATCGCCGAGCGGCTCGTCGAGCGGGACCGTGCTGTAGGCCTGAGCGCCCTGCAGCGCTTCGAGCACCTGCTCGGGCGTCGTGCCGGTTGCCTCTGCGAGGTCTTCGATAGTCGGGGAGCGGCCGAGCTTCGTCGACAAGCGGTCAACTTCGCGGGTGACGCGCGCGCTCAGCTCCTGCAGGCCGCGCGAAACGCGGACCGACCAGGCGCGATCGCGGAAGTGGCGCTTGATCTCGCCAAGGATCGTCGGCACGGCGAACGTCGAGAAGCGCAGCTCGCGGCTGAGGTCGAAGCGATCGACCGCCTTGATGAGGCCGACGCAGCCGACCTGCTCGAGGTCATCGAGCGGCTCGCCACGGTTGGCGTACCGACGGGCGAGCGAGCGCACAAGCGGCATCATGCGTTCGATCAGGAGGCGGCGAGCCTGCTCATCGCCCTCCTCGTGCCAGCGACGGAGCAGCTCATGCTCGTCGACAAGCGGATCGACCGGCAGGCGAACGACCGTGGCGGACATGCCGTGCCTCCTTCGTGGGCGGAGTCAGCTGGGCGAAGCCGACTGTGGGTCATCCTCTCCGGACAACGGGGGATGACAAGGTGGACAGACACGGTCACTGGTGCCGACGCGTCCGCTGCGGTACAACAAGCAGGTGGACAAGGGTGGACAGACTGTCAGCGCCACCGACTTCGCCGAGCTGACCGGCGTCTCGCGCGAGCGCCTGCGGACATGGGAGCGGCGCTTCGACTTCCCGCGGCCCGCTCGCATCGCCCGCGGTCCGCGCCGCTATGCGCTCGCCGATGCGCCACGTGTCGTCGCAGTTCGCCGCGCAGCCGAGCAGGGCGTCCCGCTGCCGCGTGCGATCGCCGACGCGACCAGTGCGGCGGTGACCTTGGCGATATCGGACCCCACGCTGGCGACGATTGCCGCGGTCGCGCCGATCCCAATCGTGCTCGTCTCCGGGCCCGAGCCGCTGCGCGTCGTCTACGTCAACGCGCCGCTGCAGGCGATCGACGGCGCGATCGCCCCCGGCGCCCAGCTTGACGCGCTGCCGTGGTTCATGGGCAGCGATCTCGAGCGCACGCTGCGGACGCTGTTCGCCGGCGACACTGCCGCGCTCGAGTGCGCTCACCCTGCCTGGTCGGGTGGCAGCGCGATCGAGCGCTCGATCGCCTATCGCGTGCCCGCCGGGCCCGGCGAGCCTCCGGGCGTTGCGCTCGTCGGGATCGACCGCGACGAGGAACGTCGTGCGCGCCGGGAGCTCGGCGAGCTGCAGCAGGAGCTGACGCGCGTACGGGTGCGCGAGCAGCGCCGCGAGCGCTGGCTCGCGCTGGCAGCATCGCTCGCCGAGCGCTTCCAGCGGGACGCCGGCGAAGCGTTGCTTGGCACGACCGTCGACACGCTCGTGCGCCGGCTCGGGGCGGTCGACGCCGGCGTCGCGCTGTACGTGGCCGGACAGCTCGCGCTCGGAGCGACGAGCCGGGGGCTGCTCGGACCGCACATGGTCACCGTCACGCGCTACGACGACCTCGCTGCGCTGATGCAGCGCAGCGCGCCCGAGTGGCTCGCACCGACGACCGCGAGCGCGTTCGGCGTGCACGCCGGCCTGCACTGCCTCGCCGTCCCGATCGGCGTCGTCGGCGAGCGCCTCGGCGTGCTGCTGATCGTATTCGACGAGCTCGCCGCACTCGACGAGGACATCCGCCATGTGCTCACCGTCGTGGCGGCGGGGTTGGGCTTCGTCGTCCTGCGGGATCGGCTCGTGGCGTCAGCGCGTGGCGGCGAGTCGTCGGACGCCTGAGGCTCCGCGCTCAGAAGAGGCGCCCCTCCGGCACGTCGAGCGTGCGTTCGAGCGGCCAGGAGCAGAGCGAGCCGCGGCCTGGGCAGCCGTCGCAGATGCGCGGGCCGGGGTCGGGAGCGACTGGGAACGCACGCTGCAGGATCGTGTCGGCGCGCGCGGCCAGCTCGGCCGTGAGTGCGGCGACGTCCTGCGGTCGGAAGGTTGCGCTGGCCGGCTGGTCGGGACGCTCGAGGAACACGTGAACCACCTCGACCTCCGTGGCGCCGTCGCGCAGCGCCGCGAGCGCGTAGGCGGCGCGCTGGATCCCGTACTCGTGTGAGACGAGCGCGTCGAGGTCGGCAGCCGACCCCACGCGATCGCTCTTGTAGTCGACGACGACCACGCGCTCGCCCTCCCGCCCGACCGCGTCGAGCACGCCCACGAGCGGGATCGTCGTTTCCCCCGCATCGAGCCGGAGCGAGAACGGCTGCTCGGGGCGGAGGTCCTTCAACGCCGCCAGGCGGATGCACAGGTCGCTTACGAGGAAGCCCGCGACGAGCCCGGCAATCTCCTGCGCGTCCGCATCGACGAGCCGCGCACCGGCCCGCGCGGCCTCGGCCGCGACTGCCGGCGCATCCGGCGGCATCGGGCGCGCGAAGTCGAGCCGCTCCAGCAACGAGTGGACGATGCGGCCGCGCACCCGCGGATCGAGCTCGACAGCTACGCCGCGACCCGCAGCGCGGTGCAGGGGCTCGTCCGCCGGCGGCAAGCCGAGCACCCGCTGCAGGTAGAAGCGATAGCCACACTTGGCGTGCTGCTGGAGGCTGGTGTAGCTCAGCGCTGCGACCGGCGGAGTGGCAAGCACCGGCTCGGGTCGAGCGGGGCTGCGGGCGGGTCCTGTCGGCTCCGGGTGCGCGCACACCCGCCTGTCGGCGGGCGCACGTGCATCCTCACCGCCACCCGCCCGATCGGCGTTGGCTGGGCTGGCCGGGCCGGGCGCAGGAAGCGCGGCAAGCACAGAAGGCCGCGCAACGGTGACGGCGACCGAGATCCCGTCATGCGACGCAACCGTGCGAGGCTCGGCGTCTGGTGCGATCCGCTTGGAGATGTCCGGCACGAACGCCGGCCCGATCCAGGTGAGTGGGGCAGCGCCCGGTCTCGCCTCCGGCCAGGTCTCGCATCTCGCCGCGCCGCTGAGAACCAGATGCTCGCGGGCGCGGGTCATCGCGACATAGAAGAGACGCGCCTCCTCGTCCGCCTCCGCCCGCAGCCGCTCGTCGCCAAGTGCACGGAAGGCCAGCGCCCCGCGCGGTCTGGAGCCGTCGAGCGCCTTCAGCCGGATCCCGACGCGACCGTCGCGTCCGACGCGGACGATGTCGCGGCCGGCGGAGGGCGACTCGCGGCCGAGGTCGGCGACGCAGACGACCGGGAACTCGAGCCCCTTCGCGCGATGGATCGTCATCAGCCGCACCGCGTCGAGCGCCTCGCCCTCGACCGGCGCTTCGCTCTCGCGATCCTCGCTCGCGCGCGGATCGGTCGCGGCCGCGACAAGCCGCCCGACGAGATCCACGAAGCCGCGCAGGTCGCGGCCGTGCTGCGCCTCGTGCTCGCGTGCGAGCCGCATGAGCTTGCGCACGTTCGCCATCCGCCGGGCGCCGCCCTCCATCCGCAGCAGTGTCAGGTCGTAGCCGGTTCGCGCGAGGACGCGGTCGAGCAGTGTCTCGAGGCTGTAGCGCGCCGCCGTGCGGCGCTCGTGCGGCAGCCAGTCGCGCAGCGTCTCGACGCGCGCACGATCGGCTGCGTCGAGCCGGTCGAGCAGCGTCTCGTCGCCGGTCAGCGTCCACCACGAGTCGCGGTGCTCGCCGCCTGCGCGCGTAGCCGCCGCAAGCTGGACGAGGCCGTCGCTGGAGAGGCCGACGAGCGGTGAGGCGAGCACCGTCATCAAGGCCGTGCCGTCGCGAGGGTTGGCCAGCACCGACAGGTAGGCGGTCAGATCGCGCACCTGCTGCTGGGCCCAGTAGCCGCGGCCGCCGATCACGTAGGTGGGAATCCCCAGCTCCACCAGCGCGCGCTCGTACGTGGCGAGATCGCCCGTCGCGCGCAGCAGCAGGACGATGTCGCCCGGCGCACGCCCCGCATCGAGCAGCGCGCGCACGCGCGCGGCCAGCAGCTTCGCTTCGGCGATCCGCCATAGCGGAGCCGGCGGCACCGTCCCCGGCGGCACGAGCCCGGCCTCGGACCAGTCGACGGCGCTATCGGTGACGAGCAGCTCGACGCGTGGCCCGGCCGGCTCGACTGTGCCCGCGTCCTCGGGCTCTTCACGCCCGGGGACGAGCGGGACGAAGCTCGCATCGAAGCGAGGGACGAAGGCGAAGTTGAAGGCTTCGAGCAACTCGCGATGGCTGCGGAAGTTCGTGGCGAGCGTCGCGGTCGCGCCCTGCTCGGCGAGCGCCTCACGACGGGTGCGGAACTGGCGGACGTCGGCGTGGCGGAAGCCGTAGATCGACTGCAGCTCGTCGCCGACGGCGAACAGCCGCTCGCCGGCGATCCGCTCCAGCAGCTCGAGCTGGAGCGGGTTCGTGTCCTGGAACTCGTCGACCATCACGTGCTGGAAGCGCTCGGCGTAGCGGGCGCGCAGCGGCTCGTGCTCGCGTAGCAGGCGGTTCGCGCGCAGCTCGAGGTCCTCGAAGTCGAGCGCAGACGCCGCGTGCTTCGCCTCCGCGTAGCGGCGCGAGAAGCCACGCAGCAGCGCGTCGAACAGCGCATGGACCGGAACCGCGGCGACGTCCGCGCACGCGTCGGCAAAGGCGTCGAGCGCGGCGCGGTAGGCGGCGCAGCCCGGCCCAGCAAGTGCCGCGCCGTTGCGCGGCAGCGCCAGCGTCGTCACCTCGCCGTGCGCCGGCGGCGGATCGAGAGGACGGTCGAGCAGCGCGGCGCAGGCGGCAACGACCTCCCTGGCGCGTGCGACCGTCTTGCCGTCTCTGGCCACCTCCAGCTCGACGGCGGCCTGGGCACGGGCGAGCGCGAGCGCGCTATGGGCCGGGCTGAGCGGCGCCGGGCGCGCCGGCGGAAGCGCAGGCTTCTCCTCCCCGCGGCTGCGCAGCTCACCGTGCAGGTCGACGATCGCCGCGCGCAGGTCGCGCGGGCGGTAGGCGGCGATCAGCGCGAGCGCCGCTCTCCCGTGCTGGTCGACCAGCTCGTCGAGCGCCGCGTCGAAGGCGGTGCCGGTCAGCCGCTCCGCGGCGCGCTCGTCGAGCACTGCGAAGCGCGGATCGATCCCGGCGGCGAGCGCATGCGTGCGCAGCAGCCGAGCGCAGAAGCTGTGGATCGTCGAGATCCAGGCGCCCTCGGTCGCGCGGGCTCGTTCGTCGTCGCCGAGCTGCTCGAAGCGGGCGCGAACGCGGGTCTTCAGCTCGGCTGCCGCCTTCTCGGTGAACGTGATCGCGAGGATCCGCGCGACGTCGCCATCCTCCACCCGAGCGGCGAGCACGAAGCGCTCCGCCATCACGGACGTCTTGCCGCTGCCCGCGTTGGCGGTCAGCAGCAGCCCGCCGGAACGTTCGATCGCGGCTTGCTGCTCAGGAGTAAACGGCACGCTCATGCGTCCACCGCCCGGCAGATGCCCGGGTAGGCGCAGCCACCCGGTCCGCAGGTCTCCGGCGTGGCGCCGAGCGTGCCGGCGCGCAGGCGGGCCGCCAGCTCGCAGGCTCGCATCGCCGCTGCGTCGAGCTCGGCGGTCAGCTCGTCGCTTGTGCAGCGATCGGTGTCGACGACGACGTCCCCGGCGTCGACGTCGTCGCGGACGACCCCGCGGGCGCGCAGGTCGTCGCCCCGGAGCGGCTGGTACACGCCGCCGGCCGGCTCGCGTCTGAGCAGCTCGCGGACGACGATCATGTAGAGCGCGACCTGGAGCTGGTCCTCGGCCTGCCACTTCGCAACCGCCCACATGGGGCTGCGCCGGCCGCTCTTGTAGTCGCGCACGAGCGCACGGCCGGCGCGGTCGAGGTCGACGCGGTCGATCACGCCGCGCAAGCGCAGCGCGCCGTCGTCCCCGAGCACGAGCGCCGGCAGTGTCGCCTCCCCCATGCCAAATCGCAGCTCCAGCTCGGCCGGGCTGAACGACCCGCCCGCTTGTGCCTCGTGGGCGAGCAGCCGTCGGACGTCGCTGGCGATCTCGTGCGCCGCGGCCGCCTGCGCGGCGGCGCCGCGGCCCAGCACGAAGCGCGGCGCCTCCTCCGCGACGATCCGCTCGACGACCGTCTCGGCCGCGGCGAGCGTGTCGGGCGTCAGCGGCCAGTCGAGCTCGCCGAGCGCGCGCTCCAGCACGCGGTGGATGCAGCTCCCGCGCACCATTGCCTCCGGATCCGGCTCGAAGCGCTCGGGCGCGAGCTCCTTCTCGATCAGCCAGCGCACGGGACAGCGCGCATACGTCTCCAGCGAGCCGGCCGACAATACCTCGCGCTGGCGCAGTGCCGCGCACGCTTCGGGGCCGAGCGAGCCGAGCGGCGTCGGCGTCTCGCGCGGCGCCGCGAGCGCCTCGGCACGAGCGCGTTCGGTCTCGGTCGGCGCGGCGTCGAGCGGCCAGGTGAGCGCCGACAGCGGCCGGTGGACTTCCGGCAGCTCGGTCAGCAGCGCCTGCACGTCGGCGACGAAGAACGAGCGGATCGCCGGGTTGCCCTCCTCGTCGGCGTCGCGGCAGCTCAGCACGAGCCGTCGAAGCGGGCGCGATGCGGCCGCGTAGAACAGATAGCGCTCGGCCGCCAGCGCGTCCTCACGCGGTGCGAGGAAGAGGCCGGTCGCGGTCGCCAGCTCGCGGCGCTGGTCATCGGACAGGAACGGCTCGGCAACCGCCGGCCGCGGGAACTCGCCCTCTTGCAGGCCGCACACGATCACCGTGTCGAAGCGGCGCGCGCGGATCGACAGCGGGTCGGCGACGAGCACCGCACCCGCGCGCGGCGGGTCCCCGAGCGGCACCTCCAGCTCGCCGAGCGCGGCCAGCAGCTCCTCGGCATCGGCGACGCGATGCGGCGCGCTCGCAGCCAGCTCGGCAAGCTCGTCGAGCGCGTGCAGCAGGACGACGAGTGCGCGCGCGTCGACCTCCTCCGCGGGGTCGAGCAGCCGTGCCTTGCCGCGGTGTGGTGCGGTGAACAGATTGCGTGCCTCGCGCCCGAGCGTGGCAAGCAGTGGCGCGGCCCCGTCGGCAGCGGCGCCGCGCAGACGGTCGAGCTCGCGCAGCGGCCATCTCGGATTCGCCTCCTCCCAGGCAGCGCGCGCACCCGCGACGTCCACAATCGCCGCGCGCCGCACCGTCAGTTCCAGCCGGTCGGCCAGCTCGAGCCGCTCCAGCCGGCCGGGCGTGCGCAGGTAGGCGAGCAGATCGGCCGCGGTCGCCTGGTCGGGCAGCAGCGCAGCGCGAGCGAGCGCGAGCAGGCCCCGCCCGAGCGCGGCATGGGCGAAGGGCTCGCGGCGGTCGAACGCGTGCGGGATCCCATAGGCGCCGAAGACCTGCTCGACGAGCGAGGCGACGCGTGCGGGCGTGCGGTAGAGGACGGCGATCTGCTCCCCGGGCACACCGTCGCCCAGCAGCCGCAGGACCTCGGCCGCGACCAGCTCGACCTCGGCACGCTCTCCGCCGGCGACGAGCAACTTGACCGCGTCGCCCGGCTCGACGCGGGGGGCGAACGGCTCGAACAGGCCGCGCTCCAGGTGGTGCAGCACGTCCCGTGCTGGCAGGTCGTAGTGGTCGGGGAGCGCAGGCAGCTCCTCCACCTCAGTCGCGAACTGGCGGAGCTCCTCGACCGTCGACGCACGACCGGCGAACGCTGCGCGTCCCGGCTCGAACGTGAGCGAGACGGTGACGTCTGCTCTGGCGACCCGCGCAAGCGTCTCGACCGCATCGCGCTGCAGCGCGGAGAGGTCGTCGAAGCCGTAGAGCAGGACGGGCGTGTCGCCCCAGGCGCTGGGGCGCGCACGCAGCGCGTCGAGCGCGCGCCAGGCAAACAGGTCGACATCGACTGCGCCGAGCCGCTCGAGCGCACGGGCGTAGCGGCCGTAGATCGCGGCGCCCTCGTGGAGCGCAGGCGGCGCGCCAGGCCACGCCCGCGCAGCAGCCGTGAGCCGCTGCGGCGTGACCAACGCCCGCTCGAGCTCGGCCGTGAACGCGCCGGCGACCGCCAGCAGGCCGCGCGAGCGGGCGATCGGCGCGAGCGCCTGGAGTCGCGCGCCGGCGATTGCCTCGGCGACGAGCTGGTCGCGTTGCAGCGGCCCGATGGTACGCGCCGAATATCCGGCACGAGCGGCGATCTCGCGTACGAAGCGCCCGAAGGTGGCAACCGTGCCACGCCCCCGCATGCCGTCCTGCGCCAGTTCGTTCTCGTAGTGGACACGGTCGGCCGAGGTCGGCACGACGAGCCACGGATCGCGCCGCGCCTGGGCGCGGAAGGCGTCCAGCACCGTTCCGGCCTTCGCCGAGTTCGCAGGACCGATGACGAGCTTCAGGGGCACGGGTCCGACATGGTGGCGCGCGCGCCCGACGACGCGGGCGACGTCATTCCCGGAGCGTTACGCGACGGCGGATTCGGCGGGAGCCGCGGCTCTGTCGGCAGCCCCGGCGGCGCCGCCGGGGGCCGCGTCGGCCTCGACCTCGGGCGGCTTGGCGCCCTCGCGCGCCCACGGCTCGTCGAACTCGACGCGCCAGCGGCCCTCGTCCGTCTGCTCCAACGCGAGGCGGGCGCGGAAGGAACGGCCAGAGCGGCCTCTGAAGCCGGTCACCGCTCTCTCGGTGCGGCCGGTCCTGATCAGCTCGCGCACGATCGCCGCCGTCAGCGTCTTGCCAGCCTTGGCCTTCCAGATCACGAAGCCGCAGCCGGGATCCTCGCGCGACCAGCACGAGTAGCCCTTGCGGTTCTCGATGATGTCGTGGCCGCACACGGGGCAGGGGCCGAGGTTCGCGCGCGGGATGCGCACGTCTCTCAGCTTCTCGTCGAGCGTGGCGACGGTCGCCTCGGCGAACTTGACGATGTCGCCCATGAACGCTCTGCGCGAGTCCTCGCCGGTCTCGATCTTCGCGAGCCGGTGCTCCCAGTCGCCTGTGAGCGAGGGCGAGGTGAGCTGGTGCCCGTCGAGCAAGCGCACGACGTTGAGGCCCTTCTCCGTCACGACCAGCGCACGCGCGTCGCGCTCGATGTAGCCGACCGTCAGCAGCCGCTCGATGATCGCCGCGCGCGTCGCCGGGGTGCCGATCCCCGAGTCCTTCATCGCCTCGCGCAGCTCTTCGTCGTCGACGAGTCTTCCGGCAGTCTCCATCGCGCCCAGCAGCGAGCCCTCGGAGTAGCGCCGCGGCGGTCTCGTCTCCTTCTCCTCCGAGCGGACGTCGCGCGTGTCGACCGCCTCCTCTCTGACGAGTCTCGGCAGCCGCTGCTCGCGACCCTCGTCCTCGTCGCCCTCTCTCGGCTCGGCGTCGGCCTCCTCGCCGTAGACGCCGCGCCAGCCCGGCACGAGCATCACCTTGCCGCGCGTGCGGAACACGTGGCCGGCGACCTCGGTCTCGACCTTCGTGTTCTCGAACACGGCCTCCGGGTGGAAGACCGCGAGGAAGCGGCGCGCGACGATGTCGTAGATGCGGCGATCGTCGTCGCTCATCTTGTCGACCGGGTGTGGCGCGTTCGTCGGGATGATCGCGTGGTGGTCGGTGACCTTCTCGTTGTTGACGACGCGGCCCAGCGGCAGCATGTCGAGCCCGGTCACGTACGCCGCGCCGGCCGCGTACTCGCGGCGGCCACCGACGATCGAGGCGATCGGCTTGATCTCGGGGATCATGTCGCTCGGCAGGTAGCGCGAGCTGGTGCGCGGATAGGTCAGCGCCTTGTGCTCCTCGTACAACCGCTGAGCGGCCGCCAAAGTGCGCCGTGCGGAGAAGCCGAAGCGCGAGTTCGCGTCGCGCTGCAGCGACGTGAGGTCGTACAGCAGCGGCGCGCGCTCTCTGCGCGTCGTCTTCTCGAGCTTCGAGACGATGCCGGCGGTGTCGCGCACGGCGGCGACGATCGCGGCCGCCTGCTCCGCTGACGCGACGCGCGGGCCCTTGCCGATCTCCTCGCCCGAGCCGCCAGGTGCGTGGTAGCGACCCTCGTATCTGCGCGCCCCCGTCGCCTCGAACGACGCGTCGACGATCCAGTACGGCTCGGGTCTGAACGCGCGGATCTCCTCCTCGCGGCGAGCGAGGATCGCGAGCGTCGGCGTCTGCACGCGGCCCAGCGACACCGCCCCGTCGAACGAGGAGCGCAGGCGGATCGTCGCCGCGCGCGTCGCGTTCATGCCGACGATCCAGTCCGCCTCGCTGCGCGAGCGGGCGGCGTCCTCCAACGAGCGCAACTCCTCGCCGGGGCGCAGGCGCGAGAACGCATCCTCGATCGCGGCCTTCGTCATCGACGACAGCCACAGCCGCTGCACGGGCAGTCTCGAACCGGCCTTCTCGTACAGGTAGGCGAAGATCAGCTCGCCCTCGCGGCCGGCGTCGCACGCGTTGACGACGAGCTCGACGTCGTCGCGGCCAAGCGCGCGCTTGACGACGTTCATCTGTCTTCTCGAGCGCTCGTCGCGCACCACGAGCTTGAACTTCGGCGGCACGATCGGCAGATCGGCCATGCGCCATCTCTTGAACTTGTCGTCGTACTCGTCGGGCTCAGCGAGCTGCACCAGGTGGCCGACCGCCCAGGTGATGACGTGGTCAGGACCCTCGAGCACGCCCTCCCCTCTCTGGAACGGTCCAGGCAGCACGCGGGCGAGGTCTCTGCCGACGGATGGCTTCTCGGCGATGACGAGTGTCTTGCTCATTAGCCGGTGGAGGGTAGCGGTCTGTCAACCGGCGCACGCGCCGCTCGACACCGGGCCGCTCGTGCGAGCCGCGGTGAGCGCCTCGCCGACGACCGCGTTCGGCACGCCGTAGCCGCCTGAATCGCCACTCGTCGTGGCAGCGAAGACCGTCGTCAGCACGCGCCCCTGCGCGTCGACGATCGGCCCGCCCGAGTTGCCGCTGCGCACGCGCCCACGCAGCGGTGTGACGCCGCGCCGCACCGGGCCACGGCCGTACGCGTCTTCGGAGATGACGGTCCGCGTCGCGCCGATCCGTCCCGCCTCGACGTCGAATGGGCCGTTCAACGGATAGCCGAGGATCGCGCCGGCCGTCCCGGACGCCGGATTGGGCGCGAGTGCGAGCGCCGGCGCCGGGAGGTCCGGCACGCGCAGCACGGCGATGTCGTTGCGCACGTCGAGCTGGACGAGCGTCGCATCGCGACTGCCGACTGCGTCGCCGGGCGCCTGCACGACCGTGTCGTGCGCGCCGGCGACGACGTGCGCGTTCGTGACGACGAGCCCCGACGCGGCGACCCAGCCGCTGCCCTCGACGCCGAGGCCGCAGGCCGTCCCGAGGATCCGCACGACGCTCGGTGCCGCCTCGCGCACGCCCGGCTCGCGCAGCACCGCGCGCGAGGGCGGCGCGACGGCAGCGCCCGGGCCGTTGATGGACGGCAGCGGGTCGAAGCGCGCCAGCGCATTGAGCAGCGGTCCGGACGGCGGCAGTACGGCGTTGAGCTGGCGCAGCACGAACGAGCGCTGCACGTCGGCGCGCAGGTCGCGAAGGCCCGGCGTCTGCAGCACGACGGCGCCCGCCAGCCAGACGAGCCCAAGCGCGATCGCCGCGCTCAGCAAAGCGCCCAGCAGCCCGTCCATCGCACCGAGACCGGGGATCCACAGACCATTGCGCAGCCGCGCGCCGAGCCGCTCAAGGCCGCTCGCGAGCAGCCCGCCGAGCAGCAGCGCGCCGGCGAGCGCAAACAGCGGTGCGTACGGCGAGTGCGATCCCTCCGGCAGCAACAGCGGACCAACGCGCGCGCCCACCACAGCACCCGCGACGAGCCCGCCGAGTGACAGCGCGCCGACGATGAAGCCGCGGCGGAAGCCCGCGAGGCCGAACAGCGCGACCAGCGCGACGATGATCCAGTCGAGCGTCGTCATCCCGGAAGCATGCAGCAGCCAGCGGGCGCTCTACAGATGAACGAGGGCGCCGCCCGATCAACTACGCTCCGAAGTCGTGGAGGCAGGTGGCCGTAGGGGCGCGCATCCGGCGTCGCGTTACTCCCAGTCCGATGTGCAACGGCGACGCCGCTTGATTCGTCGCGGGCTGCCGGCATTCGTAGGCCTCGCACTGGTTGCGCTCGTCGTCGGGCTGCTCGTCGGCGGCGGTGCCGGCGGCGCCGAGCGCGCGACGGCGAAGCGCTTTGCGACATTCTGGGCAGACGGCGACTACGGGCGTATGTACCAACTGCTCGACGACGAGGCGAAAGCGCGCACCTCGTTCCAGGACTTCGCGGCCCTCTACCGCGATGCGGCGCAGACGGCGACGATCCGCTCGCTCGTAGTCGGGACGGTGGGTGACCGCTCAGGCGATGCGATCCCCGTGCATATGACGGTCCGCACGCGCGTGTTCGGCACCGTGCACGGCGTGGTGGAGCTGCCGGTCAGCGGCGAGGGCGACACGATGCGCGTCGCGTGGCGCGAGCATGCCGTCTTCCCTGGCCTGCGCGTCGGCGAGAAGCTCACGCGCCAGACGACGCTGCCGCCGCGCGCCGCGCTGCTGGCCCGCAACGGGAGCCTGCTCGCATCAGGCGACGACCGCACCTCCGACGACCCCGAGGTCGCAGGCGAGATTGCCGGACGGCTCGAGCTCGCGCCGCCTGAGGAGGCCGGCACGCTGCGCGCCCTCGGTTACCCGCCCGACGCCATGGTCGGCGTATCGGGGCTGGAGCGCGTCTTCCAGCGGGACCTCGCGGGTCAGCCCGGCGGAACGCTCGCGGTCGGCGACCGCGTCGTCGCCCGCTCACAGCCGAGAGCCGCCGCAGCCGTGCGTACGACGATCGACCCGGAGCTCGAGCGCGCAGCGATCGGGGCGCTTGCCGGGCGGTATGGCGGCGTCGCGGCGATGGACCCGCGCACGGGCGAGCTGCTGGCGCTCGCCGGCGTGGCCTTCTCTGCCCTCCAGCCGCCGGGTTCGACATTCAAGATCGTCACGCTCACCGGCGCGCTGGAGTCGCACCTCGCGAACGCCAAGACGACGTTCCCCGTCGTCGACGCGGCCACACTCTCCGGCGTGCGGCTGGAGAACGCCAGCGGCGAGTACTGCGGCGGCACGCTCGTCGACTCCTTCGCGCACTCGTGCAACTCCGTGTTCGCCCCGCTCGGCGCCAGACTCGGCCCGCAGCGGCTGGTCGACGTCGCCGAGCGCTACGGCTTCAACCAAGCGCAGGCGATTCCCGGCGCGGAGACGAGCACGATCCCGTCCGCAGGGGAGCTCGGCGACGACCTCGACGTCGGCTCGACGGCGATCGGGCAGGGCCTCGTGCAGGCCACGACGCTGCAGATGACCGAGATCGCGGCGACGATCGCGATGGAGGGCCGCCGGCCGATCCCGACACTGCGAGTCGGCGAGCGCCCCCGCTTCGCGCGGGTGACGCGACCGCGCGTCGCCCGCGAGGTGGCACGCATGATGCGCGCCGTGGTCGCCTACGGCACGGGGACCGCAGCGGCGATCGCCGGCGCCGACGTCGCCGGCAAGACCGGCACGGCTGAGCTCGGCAACACCGTCCCGACCGAAGGCCAGGACGACGAAGACGTACAGAACGCTCCCGAGACGGACGCCTGGTTCGTCGCCTTCGCGCCGTCGAAGCGGCCGCGGATCGCCGTCGGCGCGCTGTTCCCCGAAGCCGGGGCGGGCGGGGACGTCGCCGCCCCCGCCGTGCGCGAGGTGCTCGCGGCCGCGCTCCAGCACGGCCCCGGCGAGTAGCCGGCGCGAGGAACGCGCCGGCTACGGACCGGTCTAGAGGTCGAGCACGACCGTCGAGGGCTCGCCGCCACCGGGCGGCGTGATCTCGAGCTCGAGCGGGCGGTTCGCGTAGACCGACGTATTCAGTCTGAACAGCAGCATCGAGCCCTGGATCGGACCCGAGCCCGCGCCGCTCTCCGGATCCGGCTTGACGGGCTGGCCGTCGGCGCTCTCGACCGCCGTCGGCTGGTAGGTGTATGGGTTCGTCGCCGGCAGGGCGATCGGCTCGTACTCCTCACCGGTCGTGTCGACGATCCGGAAGTCCGAGGCGCTCGGATGCAGCTCGTCGGTCGCGTTCTGCACGCGCAGCCAGACGCCGAACCACTCCTCGTCGCCGGCGAGTCTCGGCGTGTTCGTCGACAGGCCCTGGAGGTACTCGACGTCCTCCACGTTGCGCGGGTTGAGCTCGCGCGACATCTGCACCTGGTAGATGAGCGGGCCAGCCTGGATGTAGGAGCCCTCCCCCTCGCCGTGCGCGGTCGGGTCCTTCGTGCCGCCGCCGCAGGCGACGAGCGTCAGCGCGGCGAGCAGCGCCATCGCAGCGAGCAGTGGGAGTCGAGAGATTCGATTCGTCATGAGGCGCGGGAAGTCTAGTGATCTAGCGGGCGGCGATCGTCGCTCGTCTACCGCGCGAGCGATCCTCCTCGAGGATCGCCTGCAGGCGACGAACGGCGCGTGAGAGCTTGCGCTTCCACCAACCGCGGCCGGCGACGAGCTCCATCAGACGATCGCTCAGCTTGGCCGGCTGCGTCTCGTAGCGGTAGTCGACGCGCGTCATCCCGCCGGGGGCGTCGTGGAGCGTCCACTCCCCCATCGCGCGCACGCGGTTGAACTTGCCGCTGCGCCCGCGCTCGAGGATGCGGTAGGGCGGCTCGACCTCGACAAGCGTGTAATCGCCCCAGCCGAAGCGGCTGAGCGGCAGCTGCTCGCGGAAGCGCGCGCCGGCACCGCGACCGGTGCTCTCCTCGCGCGTCAGGTGCCAGTCGGAGAGGTAGTGATCCTTGAACTCCGGGTGGTTCGCGACGTCGGCCAGATAGGCGAACAGCTCCGCACGCGGGCGGGCGATGTTGACGCTGACGACGACAGGGTCCACGGCGGGCCGGAGTGTAGTGAACGACTGCGCCGACCGGCGGGCCGAAGGCTCAGGCGACGCGGCGCCGCGGCGGCGCGGGCCGCCGGTCCGTCAGCCGCACGGTCTGGCCGTGCTCGTTGCTGTGGACGGACTCGGAGCGAAGCGGAGCCTCACGGCGTTCGCGCCGGCACAGTTCGCACAGCACACGGCCGCCGTCGTAGACATGCACCCGCTCACCGACGAGCGGTGTTCGATGGCAGCCGTCGCAGTGGTCGCGCCCGGCCGCGAGGGCCATGACGCTACGACGCAGCAGCTGGCGTTCCAGCTCAGGTGCATGATGAGCGGTCTGCATCGCAGCTACTCGGTTCGCCGGACGACACGCGGCTCCTCCCTCCTGTCCCGGGTTTGCCCACAAGCGGTTCGCACGCGTACCGGGCCCTCACGTTTCGGCGCCGAAGCTGATTGGGTAGTAATCAGTCCGGGCCGCCCCCGCGGCCAGGCGAGTTCCGCCGCGCCTGGCAAACTCGTCACATCTGTTACTTGCGCTGTCGCTCCCCACTCGCGCCAGCGCACGGAGGTTGGGGACATGGAGTCACACACGTCAGGGACCCTCGTCGGCACAGGAACATTCCGCTGCGTCTCCTGCGAGTACGTCGTGTCGCTCGCAGCTGCCGACACGCTCCCGCCCTGCCCGAGCTGTGGCGGAGAGGCGTTCGTTCGCGCCTCGCTGTTCACCGCCGCGAACGTTCCGGCACCCTCGCTTCCGAACGCCACTGCGGCGGACGAGACGCGTCTGGCAGACATACGCGCCGAGATCGATGAGCCCGGCCAATACCTCGTCTATGAAGACGGCGAAGAGTCTGTCATCCACGAGCTGACGCGCGAGTGGACGCGTATCGGACGCAGCCTCGCCGCCGACGTGCGCTTCGATGACCCAACGGTCTCGCGCCGCCACGCCCTCGTCGTGCGTCAACCTGACGGCGTGCGGGTGCTCGACGACCGCAGCCTCAATGGCGTGTTCGTCAATGGCGAGCGGATCGAGTGGCATCCGCTGCGTGACGGCGACGAGCTGGTCGTCGGCCGCCACCGTCTGTCGTTCGTCGACGTCCCCGCCACCACCGACTCTGAGCGCGACGAGCTGTTCGCGCCCGAGTCGCTCGTCGGCTGAGCGGCCCGAATCGGCGGGCCGCACGCGCCGCGGCGCTATCGTCCGCGGCGCGCAATGGCGGTCACGATCGCAGTCCTCTCCCAAAAGGGCGGCACCGGCAAGACGACGATGGTGCGCACGCTCACCGACGTGTTCCGGCGCGTCGGCCTCTCGACGCTCGCGGTCGACCTCGACCCGCAGGGCAACCTGTCCGACTACCTCGACGTCGACCCCGAGGCGAGCCCGACCGTCGGCGATGTGCTCAGCGGGCGCGCTAGAGCCGCCGAGGCGGTCCACGACGGGATCATCCCGGCGAACCTCGGGCTCGCCGAGTCGGAGCTGGCGATGAGCGGCAAGATGGGCCGCGAGCTGACACTTCGGCGCGCGCTGCGCGAGATCGAGGACGGCTTCGATGTCGTCCTGATCGACTGCCCGCCCGCGCTCGGGCTGCTGACCGTCAACGCGCTCGTGGCGGCCGACTATGCCTTGCTCAGCGCTGAGGCGCAGTACTTCGCGATGCAGGGCGTCGAGCAGGCGCTCGAGGTGATCGAGCTCGCGCGCGAGAACCTCAACCCCGACCTCGAGTGGCTCGGCGTCGTGCTCAACATCGCCGACATGCGCACGCGCCACTCGCGCGAGGCGTTTGACTCGCTCAGAGAGCACTTCGGCAAGAAGCTCGTCCAGCACACGATCCGCCAGTCGATCGCGTACGCCGAGTCGGCCGAGCGCGCCCAGTCGATCGTCGACTACCGCCCGGACCTCGGGATCGACTACCTGAACGTGGCTGCGGAGGTGCTCGAGCGACTTGGGCTCGAGGACGCTCGCGGGCGTCTGCAATCCTTGCTGGATGAAGTGGCGGCGTAGCGCCCTCTCGCTCGGGCTGATCGCAAGCGGATCGCTGGCGTTTGCCGGCTGCGGCGGTAGCGCCGATCCGGAGCCTGCGGTGTTGGTGCCCCTTCCAGCCGCGGCGCAGCCTGGCGGGGCGGGCTCCGGAGGGGCCGGCGGGCGGGTCCTGTCCGCTCCGGGCGCGCGCACACCGCCCTCTCGGGCGGCGCACGTGCGTCCTCACGGCCACCCGCCCGATCAGCGCACGCAGCTCACGGTTCAAGTCACGCGTCCGGTGCGGCTGCGTGCGACCCCAGGTGGGCCGGTTGTGGGGGGCGTTCTCCCCAGAACAGAGTTTCGCTCGGCGACGATCTTGCCCGTCGTGCGCCAGCGGAATGGCTGGCTCGGCGTGATCAGCCGCGAGCTGCCGAATGGGCGGATCGGATGGATCGCTGCGAATGCGAGGCTCGTCGCGTACCGGACCCAATGGAGCGTCGTGGCGTCGCTGGGTCGCCGCGAAGTCGTGGTGCGCCGCTCGGGCCGGGTGATGCAGCGCTTCCCCGTTGCGATCGGGAGCCCGTCGACGCCGACGCCGACCGGGCGATTCGCCGTCACCGACAAGCTGTTGACGGAAGACCCGTCCTCACCCTATGGCTGCTGCATCCTCGCGCTCAGCGCGCACCAGCCGCTCACGCCGCAAGGTTGGGGCGGCGGCGATCGCGTGGCGATCCATGCGACGAGCCTGCCGGAGACGATTGGGACGGCGGCGAGCCTCGGTTGCCTGCGTGCGCCGGCCGAGGAAGCTCGCCGGCTCGTGCGCAGCGTCCCGCTGGGGACGGTCGTGACGATTCGCGCCTGAGTCACTCAGACGCCGACGACGTCGGCGCCTTGGGACTCGAACGGGACGCGCAGCACATCGGCCCAGCCGTCGGCGCGGTCTCGCAGGCGCTCGGCGACCGCAGCGGTCTGCTCGTAGTGGCTCCACACGAGCACCGTCGGCCCGGCCCCGGAGATCGTCGCGCCGAGCGCGCCGAGCGCCCGTGCGTCACGTATGAGCTCGGCCGAGCGCGGATAGAGGTGGGCGCGGTGGGGCTGGTGCAGGCGGTCGTCGAGCCCGCGGCCGACGAGCTCCCAGTCGCCGCGTGCGAGGCCGAGCGTCAGCAGCGCGGTATGCGCGACGTTGTGGACCGCGTCGGCCATCGGCACCTCGGCGGGAAGCGCGGCGCGCGCCTCGGACGTGCGGACCGCCTCGTACGGGACGACAAGCAGGCCCTCGAGTCCCGTGGGCGGGTCGAAGCGCGCGACGGCGCCATCAGCGCAGATCACGACACCGCCGTGAACAGCCGCCGCGACGTTGTCGGGATGGCCCTCCAACTCGGTCGCGAGGGCGAGCACGTCGGCGTCGAGCTCGAACAAGTGGTCGGCAGCCATCAGGCCGGCGACGATCGCCGCCGCGCTCGACCCGAGCCCGCCCGACAACGGGATCTCGGAGTGGATGCGGAACGTGAAGTCGTCCGGCGCATGGAGGCGCTCGAATGCGCGCACGACCAGATTGCGCCGGTCGCGGGCGATCTGCAGGTCCGTCTCGATTGCGAACGTGCCGGTCTCCAAAACCTCCACGTTGAGGTGGAGTGAGAGCGCCGCTGCGAGCACGTCGAAGCCCGGGCCGAGGTTGGCCGAGGAGGCGGGGACGCGGACGAGGCGGCGACGGACCACGTGCGGATCCTGCCGCTATCCGAGGACGGCTTCCTCGACGGCCGCCAACTCCGGCTCGCATGGCACGACTGCGCCCGCCTGGTCGAGCGCGGTCCCCGGATCCTTCAGGCCGTGGCCGGTCAGCACGCAGGCGACGCGCTCGGCCCCGCCGGCGCCGTGGACCATCAGCCCAGCGACGCTCGACGCCGATGCGGGCTCGCAGAAGACGCCCTCGCGGGCGGCGAGGAAGCGGTACGCATCGAGGATCTGCGCGTCGGTGACCGCTCTCACGGCCCCGTGCGAGGAGGTCATCGCGTCCATCGCCTCCTCCCAGCGCGCCGGATTGCCGATGCGGATCGCGCTCGCGACCGTCTCGGGGTTGGCGACCGGCGCCCCCTCCACCAGCGGCGCGGCTCCGGCCGCCTGGAAGCCGAACATGCGCGGCGCGACCCCCAGCTCGCGGAAGCCCTTCCAATACGCGGTGATGTTGCCGGCGTTGCCGACCGGGATGCAGAGCGCGTCGAGCGGGCGCTCCTCGCCGAGCGCCTCGGCGATCTCGAACGAGGCCGTCTTCTGCCCCTCCAGTCGATATCTGTTGACGGAGTTGACGAGCGAGATCGGATGGCGGTCCGCCAGCTCGCGGACGAGCTTCAGCGCCTCGTCGAAGTTGCCGCGCAGCACGATCACGCGCGCGCCATGCATCAGCGCCTGCGCGAGCTTGCCCGTCGCGATCTTGCCGTCGGGCACGAGCACCGCGCAGCGGATGCCGGCGCGCGCCGCATAGGCGGCGGCGCTCGCCGACGTGTTGCCGGTCGAGGCGCAGATGACCGCCTTCGCGCCCTCGCGCACGGCCGCGGAGACAGCGCACGTCATGCCGCGATCCTTGAATGAGCCGGTCGGGTTGAGCCCCTCCAGCTTCAGCCACACCTCCGCGCCGACTCGCTCGGACAGCGCCGGCGCGTGTACGAGCGGCGTCGAGCCCTCGCCAAGTGTGATGACGGGGTCGCCGTTCTCGAACGGCAGCCGCTCGCGGTAGCGCTCGATGAGGCCGGGGGTGGGCGGGACCGGATTCACGAGAACTGCTCCTCGATCACGCGGATTGCGCGCGGTGCGGTGCGCAGCGTGTCCATGCCCGAGAGCTGCTCGACGGCAGCGAAGAACTGCGACTCGAGCACTGGGTGGACGACCATCACGAGCCGCGCGTTGTCGCCGAGGCCTTTCTGCACCACTGACTTCACAGAGATGCCGTGGTCGCCGAGCACGCCGGCGATGCGGGCGAGGACGCCGGGCGTGTCCGGCACCTCGAGGTGCAGATAGAAGGCGGAGACGACGTCGGTGACGATCTCGAGGCGCCCACTCGTCGGCGGCGTCGAGGCCGGCGGAATCATCGCGCTCACGACGTCGCCGAGCACCGCGCTCGCGGTCTGCGGGCCGCCAGCGCCCGGACCAGACATCGTGATCTCGGTGATCGCGTCCGATTCGACCGTGACCGCGTTGAAGGGACCGTTGACCGACGCCAACGGATGCCCCGGATAGAGGAAGGCAGGGTGCACCCGCACCGACAGGCCGCCGTCGACCCGCTCTGCTGTGCCGATCAGCTTCAGCCCCAGGCCGAGATCTCGTGCGTACTCGAGATCGTCGGGCGCGATCTGCTCGATCCCCTCGCAGACGACCTGGTCGAGGTGGACCGGCGTGTCGAACGCGAGCCGCGCGAGGATCGCCATCTTCGCCGCCGCGTCCTTGCCGTTGACGTCGTCGCTCGGATCGGCCTCTGCGTAGCCGAGCCGCTGTGCGTCCGCGAGCGCCTCGGCGTACGTGGCGCCGGTGCGCGCCATCTCGCTCAGGATGAAGTTCGTCGTGCCGTTGACGATCCCGTGGATGCGCTCGACGTGCGCGGCCGCAAGCGACTCCTGCAGCACGCGGATCACCGGCACGACACCGGCGACGGCGGCCTCGAAGCGCAGCTGCACGTTCTGCTCGCGGGCGAGCGCCCACAGCTCCTCGCCATGCTGGGAGAGCAGCTGCTTGTTGGCGGTCACGACGTGCTTGCCGGTGCGCATCGCCCGCATCACGTAGTCGCGCGCTGGCTCGATCCCGCCGATCAGCTCGACGATCAGATCGCTGTCGGCGAGGATCGCGTCGAAGTCGCCCTGCGAGCGCGTGAGCACGCCGGAGAACTCCGGACGCAGGCCGGTGACCGCGGCGACCGCATCGGCGCGCTGGGGCAGCAGCTCGGCGAACGCCGCGCCGACCGTCCCGTGCCCGAGCAGGCCGACGCGGAAGCGCTGCTCAGACGTCACGGGCAGCCAGGTCGTCGTAGGTCTCGCGCCGCACGACGACGCGCGCGTCGCCGTCCTTGCAGAAGATCACCGGCGGGCGCGGGATGCCGTTGTAGTTGTTCGCCATCGCGTGGCCGTAGGCGCCGGTCGCAGGCGTCACCAGAACGTCTCCGGGCTTCGGGTCGTCGAGCGGCACGCCGCGCACGATCACGTCACCGGACTCGCAGTGCTTGCCAGCGACGTGGCAGGACTCACCGGTCCCCGCTGCCGCCGCGCGATCCGCGAAGAACGCCTCGTAGACGGAGCCGTAGAGCATCGGGCGCAGGTTGTCCGACATGCCGCCGTCGACGCCTACCCAGGTGGAGACGTTGCGCTTGACGGTCTGCACGGTGTAGAGCGTCACACAAGCGTTGGCGACGAGCGAGCGGCCCGGCTCGATCAGCAGCTTCTTGCCGCGCCCGAGCAGCTCGTTCGCGGCGCGCACCTGGACCTCGACGTACTCCTCGATCGGCGGCGGATCCTGGTCGGCCGTATAGGCGACGCCGAGCCCGCCGCCGAGGTTGTAGACGGGAAAGTCACCGAGCGTCGCGATCGCCTCGACCGCCGGGCGATAGGCGTCGAGCGACAGCAGCTGCGAGCCGATGTGCATGTGCAGGCCCTGCAGGTCAAGCGCGTCGGAGCCGCGCAGGCGCTCGATCGCGCGGCGCGCATGGTCCATCCCGAAGCCGAACTTGGAGTCCGCCTGCCCGGTGGAGATCGATGCGTGTGTTCTGCCGGCGACGCCCGGCGTGACGCGGATCAGCACGGCCTGTCTCACTCCACGATCCGCGGCGACGCGCTCGAGCCGGTCGACGTCGTCGAACGAGTCCAGCACGACGTGGCCGACGCCGGCGTCAAGCGCCTCCTCCAGCTCCCTCAGCGACTTCGCGTTGCCGTGCAAATAGATACGCGCCGGATCGAAGCCGCCGCGCAGCGCGAGCGCAAGCTCCCCGCCAGAGGCAACGTCGCACGCGATTCCCTCGGCGGCGAAGAGCCGGTATGCGGCGGTACACGGGAACGCCTTGGAGGCGAACAGCACGTCGAAGTCGTCGTGACGCGCGCGCATCGTCTCGACGTAGGCACGCGCACGGCCGCGCAGGTCGTCCTCCGCGTAGAGGTAGGCCGGCGTGCCGAACTCGCGCGCGAGCTCGACCGTGTCGCAGCCGCCCACCTCGAGATGGCCGCGCGCATCTATGCGGCTGCCGAGCGGGAGGACGTGCGAAAGCCGTCGTTGCTGTTGGGACTCGGTCGCAGCCATGCGGGCGTGATTATGCCGGCTCGCCCACCATCGCCGGCCCCAGCGGCCGTGACAGCACCAGACGGTTCAGCCGGTTCTCGTTCCACCAAGGCCGCCGAGCAGTCCGCCGACCGTCGCGCCAGCGCCCGAGACGACCTGACCGGCGGCGCCCGTGGCGCCGCTCACGACCCCACCGGCGACCTGCCCCGTCTGCGTGACGGCCTGACCGGCGGCTGGACTCACCTGACCGACGACGCCGCCGAGTTGGCCGGTCGCGCCTTGGACAGTGCCGCTGAGCTGCTGGCCGGTCTGCGAGACGACGGTGCCGGCGCCACTCGTGACCTGCGTGACCGTGCCGCCGAGGCTCGGCGAGGAGCCCGTGCTGGGGGCGGGCGGCGTGCTGGTGCCCGAGCCGCCGCTGCCGACACCGGGCTGGGCAGGCGCAGGAGCCAAACTGCCACCAGGTCCGGGCGCCGGGCCCGCTGCGCTGGCGCTCGGCACGCGGCCGGCACTTCCGCCCGCGCTCCGCTGGGGACCGCCTGCGACCGGCTCGAGCGTGCTCGTCAGCGGTCCGCCATCGCCCCGGACGCGGCCTGCGCGCAGCACCTGAGCCGTGGTGTGCGGCGCCGACCCTGCTGCGGAGGCGAGCCTGCGCGCACCCGCGGCCGGAAACACGTCAAGCAGTGACGGGAACGCTTCCGCGGCCGATGGCGCCTGCTCTTCGAGCGTCGCCACGCTCGGCGCGGTCAACGACAGCGGCCAGCCCTGCACCGCCACGACCGTCGACAGCACCGCAAACGCACAGCCGATCGCGCCCATCAGCGCACCCGTCGTGCCGACACCTGCCACGTACCCCTTCGTCGCGCGCATGCGCTACCCCCAGCTGTGATCTCCCCCGCCGCATCCCCCGGCGGCTCAACGATCGCCGCATCCATGCGGCGAACCAACGCGCGCATCCTTACCGACAGCGCCACCGTCTGCCAAGGGCTGACAGCACTGAGTGCCGGAAAGTGGGCGCTTAGACGGTGGAAGCTGCAGCTAAGCCGTCGCCGGGCGGGAGCGGCCGGAACGCGCCGACTGCACGCTCTCGGCCCGCAGCGACCCGTGTCTGCGCAGCAGCACGAGCAGCCAGACGGCGCCGGCGACGATCAGCGTGATGCTCTCGATCTGCGCCGCCGTCAGCACCCCGAGCACGTGCTCGTTGCGCCGCGCAAACTCGACGAGGAAGCGCTCGAGCCCCGCGCCGACGAGGTAGATGCCGAACAGCGCGCCCGGGCGGAACGCGTCGCGCAGTCGCCACAGCACAAGCGCGAACAGGCCCATCGCGAGCGTCTCGTACATCGGCGTCGGCTGGACCGTCACGCCGGGATCCGTCGGTACGGCACCGTGCGGGTACCCCATCGCCCACGGCAGACCGGAGACCTTGCCGTAGTCGCCGTCGCCGGAGACCTGGCAGCCGATCCGCCCGATCGCGTAGCCGAGCGCGAGCGCCGGCGCCGCCATGTCGAGCAGCGCGAGTCTGAGGAAGTCGCGCCAGCGCGCCCACAGCAGCACCGCGACGACGCCGCCGAGCAACCCGCCGTACCAGATCAACCCGGCGCCGGAGAAGATGTTGCCGAGCAGGTCGCCCTTCACGTCGTCGTAGTTCTGGACCACGTAGTAGAGGCGTGCCCCGATCAGCCCACCAATCAGCGAGGCGAACAGCATCTCGTAGGCCCAGTCGACCGGCCTGCCGATCTCGTGCAGGCGGCGCGCCATCACCGCGGCCCAGCAGAGGAAGTTCAGCGCGAAGAAGATCCCGAACGTCTGGAGGTGCACGCCCAGGACGTCGATCTGCTTCAGCACGTCCGGGAGGCTACCGTCACCCGAGGTAGTTCAGCGGGTTCGTTACAGCGCCGTTGATGCGCACCTCGAAGTGGAGGTGATCGCCGAAGCAGAGGCCGGTGCAGCCGACGAGGCCGATCACCTGGCCCTGAGTGACGGACTGGCCGACGCTCACATGGATCGCCGACTGGTGCCCGTAGCAGGTGGAAACGCCGCCGCCGTGGTCGATGCAGGTGTAGTTGCCGTAGCCGCTGACCCAGCCGGCGATCACGACGTTGCCGTTGCCGGCGGCGCGGATCGGCGTGCCGGAGGGGACGCCGATGTCGATGCCGGGGTGGCAGCTCTCCCAGGAGCGCTGCTCGCAGAACGGCGACGTGATCGGACCGTTGACGGGCCAGATGAAGCGTCCGCTGCCTCTGATCGGCGCGGCCGGGATGCCGCCCTGCGCCGTGCGGATCCGCTCCTCGATCTTCGACTGCTGGGCTTGCAGCGCCTTGATGTCCTCGTCGATCTCGTGCGCGTGCGCGCGGACCGAGCCGAGCACGGCCTGCTTCTCGTCGCGGACGCGGTCGACTGCGTCGCGCTTGCCCTGCACCGTGACGCGCACGCGCGCGACAGCGTTGCGGCGCTCGGTGATCTCCATCGCGATGCGCTGCTGGCGCTGCTCCAGCGTTCCGAGGCGTCTCGCCGCAGAGGCCATCTCGGCCTTCGCGTCGCGCACCGCCGTGATGATCGCGCGGTCCTGCTGGCCGATCCGCTGCAGGTAGGCGCCGTTCTCGAGCAGGTCGGCGAAGCCGTTCGCGTCGAGCACGACGCTGACGATGTCGGGCTGGTCGGACTTGTACAGCTCGACGAGCCGGTCGGCGAGCACCGTTCTCGCACGCGCGAGGCGGGCGCGCAGTTGGATCAGACGGGCGCGGACGCGCCGCAGCTCGTCCTGCGTGCGCGCAAGCTCGGCGCGCTTGGAGTCGAGGTCGACCTGGATCGTGTTCTCGCGCTGCTGAAGCGTCGTGATGGTGCCCTGGAGCGCGTCGATTCTCTGTGTCAGGCCGGAGATGTCGCCGGTCAGCACCTGGGCGCGGCCGTTGACGTGGTCGAGCTGGCTCTGCTTGTGGTCGATTCTGTCCTGGAGCGAGCTGATGCTCGCCTCCGGACTCGCGCTGGAGACGAGCGGCAGCGCCACCCAGAGGGCGAGCGGGGCCAGGACGGCGATCAGCAGGACGCTACGAAGTCGCATGCGCGGCGCGCGAGTTTAAGCTCGCGCCTCCCCGAGGGTCAACCTCAGGTTCAGTGTTATGGATCGCCGAGCGGGCCGCGGGACGGCCTGGAACTGCGGGCGTGCGTCGATCGGCGTCATGGCATCGGTGCCTGCGGGGTTAGCTGTCGGGCTCGCGCGATGCGCTACGCAGCCACCAGGCTGCGATTCGCCCCAAGGGAACTCGTGTGGGTCCCCCGCTCTCCTGCACGCATGCAGGAGACTCGGCGCGCAGCAGCTTACCACCCACCGCGACGCCCTGCGACGCAAAAGTGGCTGCAAGCGCTGGCTTTTGACGCACGCGCTGTCATACTCCGCGCGAGAACGGCATGGGCGCCCATTCCCACGACAGCACTGCGGGACCGGCAGGAGGCCGGCTGAGCGCGGATCTCGCTGCGCATGTCGAGTCGATCGTGCACGCAGCCGAGCGCGAGGCGCGCGTCGCCGAGCAGGCGATCGCAGAGCACCGCCGCAGCGCTGAGGAGGAGGTCCGCCGCTACCTCGCCGCCGCGCGCCTTCACGTCGACGCCGAAACGGCCGCTCGCGCTGCACGAATCGAGACCCTGAGCACGGCCGCGCGCCGCCTCGCCGACGAGCTGACCGACGCCGTCGCCGCGCTCACGCGCGAATTGCAGGCCGACGACCGGCACACGGAACAGCGCGTGCCGCGCGCACCGTGGCCAGCGACGCCCGCGCCGCAGGCCGAGCCGGCAGCCGCCTCCCCACCTCCCGCGCCAACGCCATCGCCGGTCGAAGCTCAGCCCGCCCCAGCCCACGAGCCGACCTGGAGCCGCATCGAGAGCGAGCCGACGGCTGCGCCCTCACCACCGCTCGCAAACGCCGATCGGGCGGGTGGCATGGCGGAGGACGATTCCGCGACCCCGCTCGCGGAATCGCCTCGCGCCATGACAGGACCCGCCCGCAGCAGCGCCGAGCCTGAAGAGGCCGGGCCTGCCACCAACGGAGCAAGCGAGATCCCCGTCCCCAGCGCCGCACGCCTCGTGGCGATCGAGATGGCGGTCGGCGGCTCCTCGCGCGCGGAAGTCGAGGAGCACCTGCGCGAACGGCTCGGCGTGGCCGAGCCTGAGCCGCTGCTGGACGACGTCTTCGGCGCCGCCTCACACGCCGGCAGTCGCCTGGCGTGGGGCGAGCCTTAGGTCAACGAGACGCACCACCGCGGCGGGGCAGCCGCGGTCCTTAGGAAGCGCTCATCTCGTCTGCCATGATGAGTCTTGGAACCTAGATCCCAGGAGGATCCCGCACCATGGCCCGCCCGACGTCGTTCGGTCGCGACACCGGACTCCAGCTCCGGATGACGCTCACGCTGTTCCTGCTCGGCCTCGTCTACGCCGTGCTGATCGGCGTCGTGTTCGCGTCGGGCTATTCGTTCCTGGTCGTGCTCGTCGCCGGCATGTTCCTGATCCAGGTGTTCGCCTCGGACAAGCTCGCGCTGCACGCGATGGGCGCCAGAGAGGTGACGCCGCAGGAGGCGCCGCAGCTGCACGCGATGGTCGAGCGCCTCTGCGTGCAGGCGAACCTGCCGAAGCCGCGCGTCGCCGTCGCGAACACGCCGATGCCGAACGCGTTCGCGATCGGGCGCTCGCCGAAGAAGGCGACCGTCTGCGCGACGACCGGGATCATGGAGCTGCTCTCGCCCTCTGAGCTCGAGGGCGTGATGGCGCACGAGCTGACGCATGTGCAGAACCGCGACGTGATGGTGATGACGATCGCGAGCTTCTTCGCCACGATCGCCGCCTACATCGTCCAGTTCGGCTTCTTCTTCGGCGGCGGCGGGATGGGTTCCAGCGACGACGACAGCCCCTCGATGGCCGTCGTGATCCTCGTCTCGGTCGTCGTCTACGTGATCTCGTTCCTGCTGCTGCAGGCGCTCTCGCGCTATCGCGAGTTCGCCGCCGACCGCGGCGCGGCGGTCATCACCGGGCGACCGAGCGCGCTTTCGGCGGCGCTGATGAAGATCAGCGGGTCGATGGAGCGGATTCCGCAGCGCGACCTGCGTGCCTCCGAGGAGCTGGCGGCCTTCTACATCTTCCCGCCGCATGCGAAGCAGTCGTTGATGAACCTCTTCTCGACGCACCCGCCGCTCGAGAAGCGGATCGCGGCGCTCAGCCGGCTCGAGTCGCAGCTGCAGGGCGCCGCGTAGAGCCGGTCGTCAGCTCGATGGGCCTGTTCGACATCATCGCCGGCAAGCGCAAGCTCGCCAGACCGGCGCCCGATCGCCTGTTCGCGATGAGCACCGCGTACGTGACGTTCCAAACAGAGCTCTCAATCGCGACGCGCGGCGTCGCCGGGATCGTCTTCCAAGCACTCGCGACAGCCGACTTCGAGCAGATCGCGCAGGACATGATCGAGGTCGTCGAGGGCACGTCGAGCGACAGCGGCACAAGAGTCGAGACGCGCGACGACGAGTACGACTACCGCTGGATGATCCTGCGCGACCAGGACTTCGACGACCTCGTCGTCGGGGTCAACGCAGTCAGTGGCGCGCTCGAGGCCGGCGGCTACGGCGATCGGATCCTCTGTGCGGTGTTCGCGTTCGAGGACGCCAGAGGCCGTCCGCTCTACTGGATCTACAACTACAAGCGCGGCGCCTTCTACCCGTTCGTCCCGGGGACCGGCGACCACGAGCGCAACCACGAGCGCGAGCTGCGGCTGAAGGCCCAGGTCGGCGCCGAGCTGCCGATCGAGAGCGAGCTCGAGCGCTGGTTCCCCCTCTGGGGCATCCCTATCTAGTCCGGAATCCCGGGCTGATTCCGGCGGATGCCGGCGCCCGTCAGGCAAGGACGCAGCCGGTGTGGCGTACTCCGTACGCGAACCGGCGAGGACGCCGCCTGACGGGATGCCGGCGCCGCCGGTCAGTCCGGGATCAGGCCGTCGCCGCTGAACTCGTGCCGTGCCTCCTCGAAGGAGGTGTCGGGCGGCGGCACGATCACGTCGGAGCCGTGCAGCTCGTCCTCGGACAGCGGCGCGCCCTCAGCACGGATGAGCGAGATGATCTGCCCGAACAGGTCCGTGAAGCGTGCCTCGTCGCCCGCCTCGACGGCGGCGACGGCCTCGTTGTCGAGTGCGTTGACACGCTCGATGACGTCGTCGGCGAGGCGATACTGCCCTTCCGTCGCGATCCGCACGATCATGCGGACTGCCCCTCACCCGGGGCGGGCGCGTCGCCGCTGCCCAGCTCGCCGGCATTCGTCCCGCCGGCCGCCAGCTCGGCCTTCATCTTCTCCAGCTCGCTGTCGACCTGGGTGCCGCTGCTGAGCTCCTTCAGCTGACGGTCGATGTCGTCCTCGCCACCGCCGAGCTGCGTGAGGTCCTCGAAGGCGCCTGCCTTCTCCAGCTCGTCGACCGCTTGCGCGCGGGCACGCATGTTCTCGGTCTTGTCGAGCGCGCGCTGCATCGCGAGTCCGACGTCGGCCATCTCCTCGCCGACGCCCGTCGCGGCCTCGCCGATCCGCACCTGTGCCTCGGCGGCGGAGTACTGCGCCTTGATGACCTCCTTCTTGGAGCGGAAGGCCTCGATCTTCGACTGCAGCTTCGCCTGGTTGTCGATCATCGACTGCTGCTGGCCCTCGAGCTCGGCGACCTGCGTGTCGAGGCCCTGGAGCTCGTTCTGCACGGCGCTCTTGCGCTCGAGCGCCGTGCGAGCAAGCTCCTCGTTGCCGGCGGCGAGCGCCTGGCGCGCCTGCGTGTCGAGCTTGACGACCTGCTGCTCGAGCTTCTGAGACTGGAGCTGAAGACGCTTCTTTGCGGTGACGACGTCCGCGAGCCCCTTCTTGACGTTCTGCAGCAGCTCCATCTGCTTCTGGTAGCTGTACTCCAGCGTCTCCGAGGGGTCCTCGGCGCGGTCGAGCAGCTTCGAAATCTTCGCCTTTACGACGGTGGAGAAACGCCCGGTCAACCCGGCCATCGGATCCTCCTTGGGGCAGCTTCGAGGGGCAGGTCGGTCAAGCCTACCGAGCGGCGCTCAGGACCCGGCCTGGCCGGCCCGGCTAGAAGCCAAGCGGATGCCGCGCGCGGAAGCCACGGCCGGTGCGCGCTTCGGTGCGCCAGCGTGGACCGGATTCGCCGGGGCCGCTCGTGTCGAGCCGCATGCCCGCGATGATCGCCCAGGCGTGGCCGGGGTTCGTGTAGACGGTGATCCACTGGCCTCTGCCGCGCTCGCCCCACTTCATGAAGCTGCCGGAGTCGAGCGGCGAGGTGAGAAGTCTGGCGGCGTGGAGCGCAAACGAGACGGTGCCGGAGCAGTCGTAGCCGCGCGAGCGGAAGCGCTGGTGCCCGCCGCCGTAGATGTACGGCTTGTGGCGGAGCGTGTTCGCGGCCCAGATCGCCTGCTGCACAAGCAGGGGCGCGTTCGTGGGCGCATATGCGACGCCATCTCTGATGACGCCGACGTCACCGGGGACGGTCGGGTGCAGCATCGCCGGCACGGAGCCGAACGCCGCGCCGCCCGCCTGATCCTGCGGCGTCGCGGGGGCGGGAGCCGCAGGCTCGTCGGTGGACGACTTCGCCGGCGGCTTCGTGCTGGGCATGCCGGCGCCGCCAGAAGCCGCCACGGAGACCGCGGGAGCACAGGCGAGGCCGAACGTCATGAAACCCAGCGCAAACAGGGTTCTTGCGCGCAACAGCTATCTCTTTCGTCGGCCTCCGGGGTTAGCTGACGGGCTGGCGCGGAAAGAGCCGGCGCCTCTCGTGGATGCACCACGGGATTAGCCCCAAACTGCTGGGTCCCCCGGTCCACGGCTTCGGGCCATGGATTCGGCGTTGCGCGGCATCCTAGACGAAGCGGCGGCGGATATGTCAAGTGGCCTGCCGGATCGGCCCAAACACACCGGACTCTGCGTAGGATTCGCGGCCGATGTCCCGCCGTCTCCCCCATGGCGCAGGTCTGCTCGCGCTGATCGTGCTGCTGATCGCCCTCGCCGTCGCCGGCTGCGGCGGCAGCGACTCGGCGTCCTCAAGCAGCGACGGGCTGGATCCCGCCACCGTCGTTCCGGCCGATGCCGCCGTCTACGTCCAGGCGACCGTGCGGCCCAGCGGAGACATGCAGGCCGGCGTCCTCGCCGCCGCGAGAAAGGTCCTGCGCGTCGACGACCCCGGCGCCGAGCTGCACCGGCTGATCGACGAGGCCCTGGCTGACACGGACCTCGCTGGCACGCCCTCATTCGAGCGCGACATCGATCCGTGGCTGGGAGACCGCGTAGGCGTCTTCGTGCTGCCGGACCGCGGCGATGATCCCGTTGCCGGCTTTGCGGCCGCGGTGAGAGACCGCGACGCGCTCGAGCAGGAGCTGGCTCGCCTGCGCGACGCCGGCGAGCTGAGAACGGGCGGCCGCGACAGCGGCGTGTCCTACGACGTTACAAACGACGACGAGCCGGTCGGCATCGTCGGCGACTTCGTCGTGTTCGCCTCCACCCAGCAGGCGTTTAGCGCGGCGATCGACGCCTCGAAGGGCTCGAGCTTGGCTGACGCCTCGCGCTTCACCGACGCGGTCGGCGACGTTCCGGACGACGCCTTGGCGTTCGCCTACGTGGACCCGAAGACGCTCTTCGATGCTGTCGGCGGTCTGGTCGACGTGCCGCCCGCCACCCGTAGAGCGCTCGACAGATTTGCCGACTCCGGAGCTGTGACCGCCAGCCTCACCGCGACGGCCGACGAGATCGCGATCGAGGCGTCCGCCGGCGGACAGGTGACCGAGGCGCTCGACAGCGACTCGGATGCCGAGGTGACGGTCGGCCAGCTGCCGGGTGACAGCTGGCTCGCGCTCGCCACGCCTCCGCTCGGACCGCTGATCAGAAACGTGCTTGCCGGTGCCGGCGTACATGACGAGGCGGCGGCGCAGGTGCAGCAGAACGTTGGCCTCGACCTCGACAGAGACCTGCTCGAGCCACTCGGCGGCCTTGGCGTGTTCGTGCGGGGCGAGTCGCCGCTGGACATCGGCGGCGGCGCACTGCTGCAGATGACCAACGCGGTTGCCGCGCAGCGGCTGCTGACGCGCATCGAGGCGATTGTCGGTGCCGGGCTCAATGTCCCGACGCGCCCGCTCGCCGTTTCCGGCGCGCGCGGCTTCCAGGTGCAGATCCCGCAGTCGCCGCAGCCGATCGTCGTGCTGGCCAAGGGCGACAGACTCGCGGCCGGCTACGCGGCCTCCTCGGCCCAGGACCTGCTCGATCCACAGCAGCGCTTCGACGACAGCAGCGACGGCAAGGCGGCGATCGACACGCTCGGTGACGGCTACACGCCCTCGTTCGTGCTGATCGTCCCGCCGCTCGCCGGATTGCTGAGAGCACTCGACCAGCTCGAGGTCGCCGACCTCTCCTCCGTGCTCCCGTACGTGGACGCGTACCGCTCGCTCGCGATCGGCACGAAGCGCGACGGCGACCGCACTTCGGTGCGGATCGTCGCCGCTCTGCGCTGAGCGGATGTCTCGCCGCCTCGGCCTCGGAGGCATGCTGCTGCTCGCGCTCGTCGCGATTGCCTCCGGCTGCGGCAGCGAACCGCAACGGCTCGACAGCCCGCAGATCGGCCGCGCCGGCACCGAGCCGAACGCGCCACAACAGCTCGGCTTCCCAGCCTTCGCGACAAAGAACACCACGCGTGTGGGCGGCGCAGATCCGATCGCCGACGCGGCAGCGGTTGCACGCGCGGTCTATCCCGGTGGCGGAGCGGGCGGGACGGCTTCCCGTCCACGCGCTGTGGTGCTCGCCGACCAACGCATCTGGCAGGCCGGCCTGGCCGCCGCCGTGCTGATGAGCAGTCCACTGCGTGCCCCGCTGCTGCTGTCTAACGGCAGCGACCTGCCCGCCGCAAGCGCCGACGCGCTGGAGGCGCTCGCGCCGACGGGCGCCTCAGAGCTGGGCGGCGCACAGGTCGTGCGCGTCGGCGACGCGCCGGCGCCCGGCGGGTATCGCTCCACCACGATCGCCGGCGACGATCCCAGCGCGCTCCCGGCGGCGATCGACCGGCTCCAGAGCGCAGCCGTCGGCCGCGCCAGCCGCGCGGTCGTGCTCGCCTCGGCCGACGAGCCCGCGTTTGCGATGCCGGCCGCCGGCTGGGCGGCCAAGACGGGCAACCCGCTGCTGTTTGTCCACAGAACGACGATCCCCGGCCCGACGTTCGCTGCGCTGCAGGCGCATCGCAGACCTCGCATCTACCTGCTCGCACCTCCAAGCGTCGTGGACGCGAGAGTGGAGGCGGCGCTGAGAGGGATCGGCACGGTGACGCGTATCTCCGCACCCGACCCAGTGCGTTCTGCGACCGCGTTCGCCCGCCTGCGCGACGGGCTCGACGCTTGGGGCGTCGACGACCCCGGCCACGGCCTCGTGTTTGCCAACGCGAGCCGGACGCTCGACGCAGCCGCAGCAGCGCCGTTGTCGGCGAGCGGCAGCTACGGCCCGCTGCTGCTGATCGACGACCCGAGCACGCTGCCGCTGCCGGTCGGCCAGTTCCTGCTCGACATCCAGCCGGGCTACACGCGCGATCCGGCCCGCGGCGTCTACAATCGCGCCTGGCTGATGGGTGACGAGTCCGCGATCTCGCTCCCCGTGCAGTCGCGCATCGACAGCCTGCTCGAGATCGCCCCGATCCAGACCGACACGACCGCCCCCAGATGAGCCAAGCCGAGCATCCCGACCGCCTGAACCCCGGCCACGACGTCACCGTCGAGGACGTGCGCCAGCTGATGGGCGCCTCGACTCCCCACTTCGCGCTGCAGCTGCGCGAGCGCATCCGGCGGCTGGTCCGCGACCTGCCCGCCGAGCATCCGGCGCGCGTCGAGGGCGAGCGCGAGATCGCGCGGCTCGACGCGCTGGCCCTTGCCGGCGAGGTACGCGGCGAGCAGGCGGACATGGCGACGCTCGCGAGCGTCGTCGACGACGCGGCCTGAAACCGGTTCTCCAAGCAGCGCCGTCGCCGCAGCCGGCTACGCTCGGCGGGGATGAGCCAGGCGGAGACAGCACGCAGCGTGCCGACCGGGATTCCGGGCAGCGCGCTCCCCGGTCCGTTCCCCGTCGGCGCCTACGCCGACAAGCTGCGTGAGCAGCTGCGCGCGTTCGTGCACGTGCAGATCTTCGGCGAGCTGTGGAACCTGCGCATGAGCAGAGCGTCGGTGTACTTCGAGCTGCGCGACGGCCGCGGCGCGCTGCCCTGCTCGATGTGGCGCAGCGACTTTGACAGACTCGGCATCGACCCGGCCGACGGCGCGCAAGTCGTGATCGCCGGCGGGTGCGACTACTACCCGGGCAGCCCGACTTCCTCCCCCTCGTTCTCGTTCCGCGCGAGCGACATGCGGGTCGCCGGCGAAGGCGACCTGCTCGCCCAGGTCGAGCGACTGCGACGGCAGTTCGCACAGGAGGGGCTGCTGGAGCCGCAGAAGCACCTGCCGCGTCCGTTGCTGCCGCGCACGATCGGCGTGGTGACCGGCGAGGGCGGCAAGGCGCGCGACGACGTGCTCGCGGGCCTGCGCCGCCGTGGCTGGGGCGGTCGCCTGATCTGGGCGTTCGCACCTGTGCAGGATCGTCATGCGGCACCAGCGATCGCTCAGGCGCTGCGCGATCTGGCGGGGATCGAGGAGGTCGAGACGATCGTCGTCGCGCGCGGCGGCGGCTCGCTGGCGGACCTGTTCGCCTTTTGCGACGAGGCGCTCTGTCGCACGGTCGCGCTGCTGCGCGTGCCGGTGATTGCCTCGGTCGGCCATCACACCGACCGCACGCTGATCGACGACGTCGCCGCCGTCTCCTGCTCGACCCCAACGCACGCCGCCGAGGCCGCGGTGCGGCTTGACGTCGGCGCAGCACGCGCGACACTGCTGCGCGAGGCGCGCCGGCTGGACCAACATGGCCGCCGTGCGGTCCTCACGCGGGCGCGCGCGCTCGCCGCGCTCGCGCGAGCGCCGGCCGAGCACGTGGCGCGTCACCGCCGTCAGCTGCACCAGCTGCTGCGCGAGCTGCGCGCGAGCGCGCGCCGCGGCCTTGCCCGGGAGCGCAGTCTGAGCGCGACGCGGCTGCTCGTGCTGCAACGCAAGGCGGACGCCGCGACCGTCGACCACGCCCGCCGCCGCGGCGAGCTCGATCGGCTGCTGCTGGCACTCGCCGCGCACGACCCAGAGCGCACGCTCGCACGCGGGTACGTGTTGGTGGAGGACGCAGCAGGCGAGCCCCTCACCTCGGTGCCCCAGGCCCGCGCGGCCGGCGCCGTCGAGCTGCGCTTCCATGACGGACGTGTCCGGGCCAGCGTCGAGGATGACGCGCCATGACGACTAGTGACCAGAGCCCCGAGCCCGCCAGCTACGAGGCCGCCAGCGCACGCATCGAGGAGATCGTGCGCCGGCTTGACTCGGGCGAGGCCGGCCTGCGCGAGACGCTCGAGCTGGTCGCAGAGGGGCGCCGGCTCGTCGAGTGGTGCGCCGGCGAGCTGGAGGCGGTCGGCAGAGGGCTTGAGGAGCTGAAGCTCGAGGAACTCGTCGCGCGGCTCGAACGCGGCGGCGCAGAGCCGCCGCTAGGCTGAGCGGCGATGGGGACCTACGATCTGCTCGCCGACCTGCCGCTCGTCGTCGAGTCCTACGCGCTTGAGGCGCTCGAGCGAAACGTCTCCAGCGGCTTCCGGCGCCAAACGACGATTGTCCACTTGCACGGTGCCGGCGAGGAGGGCGTCGGCGAGGATGTCGTCTACGACGGTGAGGATCAGGACCATCTGCAGTCCGCCGGGTCCTATCTGGAGCTCGCGGGCGAGACGACGCTGGGCGACTTCTGCGAGCGCGTGGACGCGCTCGACCTGTTCCCCGTCGAGCCGGTCCGCGGCGATGTCTCGCGCCTCTACCGGCGCTGGACGTTCCAGTCCGCCGCGCTCGACCTCGCGCTGCGACAGGCGGGACGCCCGCTGCACGACGTGCTGGGTCGCACGCCGCAGCCGGTGACGTTCGTCAACTCGCGGCGCCTGCCCGAGGACGACGACGGCAGTGCCTCGATCGCCGAGCTGGAGCGGCTGCTCGAGACATACCCGACCCTCCGCTTCAAGCTCGACCCGACGCCCTCCTGGGATGACGACCTGATCGCGGCCCTCGTTGCGACCGGCGCGGTCGACTCTGCTGACTTCAAGGGCCTCTACAGAGGGACCGTCGTCGACAACCCGGCCGACCCGGCGCTCTACCGTCGCGTCGCCGAGGGCTTTCCAGACGCATGGCTGGAGGACCCGGACCTGAGCGCATCCGGAATCGACGAGGTCCTTGCGCCGCACCGCGACCGCATCACGTGGGATGCGCCAATCCACGCGATCGCCGACATCGAGGCGCTGCCGTTCGCGCCGAAGATGGTCAACATCAAGCCGTCGCGCTTCGGCGGCCTCGCGCGTCTGTGCGCCGGCTACGACTACTGCGCCGAGCACGGCATCGGCGCCTACGGCGGCGGTCAGTTCGAGCTCGGACCAGGCCGCGGACAGGCGCAGCTGCTCGCCGCGATCTTCCACCCGGACACGCCGAACGACCTCGCGCCGAGCGGCTACAACCTGCCGGAGCCGCCCGACGGCCTGCCGCCCAGCCCGCTCGCGCCGCGTCCATCGGCGACCGGTTTCCGCTGGGAGGAGTGACCCGGGGCGAGACGGTGGCGTCGGCGCCCTCAGACCGGCATGCCGCTGCCGCGTCGTCTGCGCCGCCTCCCGCGTGCGCACCTCTCCCCCTCTCAGCTCGCGGGCTACGACGTGCGCCGCGCACACGATCCGCTCGCGCGTCTGCTCGGTCTAGCGGGCCTTCGTACACTTTCGCCCGCCACCGGACTGTTGCTCCCGGGCACGCGCTCGGTGCACACCTGCGGCATGCGCTTCGCGCTCGATCTCGTGTGGCTCGACGATCAGGGACGGGTCGTGCGCATCGACCAGGCGGTGGCTCCCTGGCGCGTCCGCGGCTGCCGAGCCGCGCGGGCCGTGGTGGAGCTGCCGTCGGCCGTCGATGCGTAGTGTTCGGTTGACTGAAGAGTCAACTCAAGGAGCAATCGGTGTCGGAACGGCTGGGAATCGCTGGGTCGGGCGCAATCGCGTGCGGCTTGGCCGCAACGGCGGCGCAGCACGGCGAGGTGCTGCTGTGGGCGCGCTCGGACAGCTCGGCTGAGCGCGCGCGTGGCGCGGTCGCGAAGTGGTGCGGCAAGCTGAGCGAAGAGCCGATCGCGGACCGTGTCACCGTCGTATCTGACATCGATGCGCTGGCGCCGGCGACGTTCCTCGTCGAGGCGATCGCGGAGGACTACGAGGTCAAGGGTGGCGTGCTCGCCGAACTGGGACGCGTCTCCTCCGAGGATGCCGTCTTGGCGACCACGACCTCGTCGCTGTCGGTCGCGCAGCTCGCGCAGGCGTCCGGCCGGCCTGACCGTTTTGTCGGGTTGCACGTCTTCAACCCCGTGCCCAAGATGGCGCTCGTGGAGCTGGCGTACGCACCGGAGGCTGTTGAGCCCGTCCGCGAGCGCGCGCGAGCGCTGTGCGCCGCGCTCGGCAAGACGGCTGTCGAGGTGCCGGACATCGCCGGCTTCGTCGTCAACCGCCTGCTGTTTCCGTACCTGTTCAGCGCGGTCGAGCTGATGGAGCAGACCGGACTGCCGCCGGAGTCGATCGACACCTGCATGCGGCTCGGCGCCGGTCACCCGATGGGCCCCCTCGCGCTGCTGGACTACGTCGGCCTCGACGTCTCGAAGGCGATCGGCGAGGCGATCGAGTCACCGGTACCGCAGACGGTCGAGCAGCTCGTTGCGGCCGGCAACCTCGGCAAGAAGACCGGGAAGGGTCTGCTTGACTATTCCTAGGGTCGCCGGGGCGACTCTGTGAGAGGACTCTCAGGGACTGCTTAGGGTCGCTTCATGGCGCGAGGGCATAGTCCCCATTGCGACGTACCTCACAGCAGCACCTCCTCCCAGAAGCACGAAACCGGCCCGCGCAAGCGGGCCGGCTTCGTTGCGAGGCGGACCCACCAGTCCACCACTGCCTCTCCTCCTCCAACCGCCGGCTAGGCCAGCGATCTGCGGGCAAGGTAGCGCGTTGTGAGCTTTGTTGCGTTCTGGTGAGGTTTGAGGAGGTTCGCCGACCGCCTCCGCCCGCGCTCAGGCCGCTCGGCGCTCGCTGATCCGTACCGCCTCGATGCGGTTCTCGCGCACCGATTCGACGCGGATCGAGAAGCCGTTCGCGGCGATCGTGTCGCCGCGCTTCGGCAGGCGGCCCAGCTCGGCGAAGACGAAGCCGCCGACCGAGTTGTAGGCATCCGTGTCGACCGGCAGTTCGAGGCCATAGTCCTCAAGATCTGTCACGGCAACGTGGCCGCGCACGAACCAGTCCCCGTTCGGCAGCCGGCGCACTCCGCCGGCGGTCGGGTCGGTCTCGTCGTCGATCTCCCCCACCACCTCCTCGATGATGTCCTCGACCGTTACGACGCCGGCCGTGCGCCCGTACTCGTCGACGACGACCGCGAGCGAACTGCGCTGGCGCTGGAGGTCCGCGAGCAGGTCGTCGAGCGGCTTCGTCTCCGGCACGATCGGCGCATCGCGTACGAGGCCGGCGATCGAGGCGTCCGGACCGTCCTGCATCAGCACCCGCGCAAGCGAGTTGGCGTGCACGAGGCCCTTGATGCGGTCGGTGTTCTCGTCCTCGGTCACGACCAACCGCGTGTGCCCCGACTCGACGCAGCGCTTCAGCGCGGCTTCGGCGCTCTCCGAGACGTCGACGGTGACGACCGCCGGAATCGGCGTCATCACCTGCCGCGCCTCCTGCTCGTGCAGGTGGAAGACGCCGGCGAGCATCCCCGCCTCCCCCGCGTCGAGCTTGCCGCCGGTGTAGGACTCGGCGATCAGCAGCTTCAGCTCCTCGGGCGTCCCGCCAGCGGCCTCGTCGCCGAAGTCGGGGTCGACTCTCAGCAGCCGGAGGATGCCGTTGGAGGCGCGGTTGAGCAGCACCACGAAGGGATGGAAGACACGCGCGAAGATGTGCAGCGGCCGCGAGATCCACTGCACCGTGCGGTCGGCGCGTTGGATCGCCCACACCTTCGGCACCTGCTCCCCGACCGTGATGTGGACGGCCGTCACGATCAGGTAGGCGATCGCGATCGAGATCGCGGCGGCGGCGCCGTGCGAGAGCCCGCCGAAGATCGGCTCGATCAGCACTGCGATCGCCGGCTCGCCGAGGAAGCCGATGCCGATCGAGGCGAGCGTGATGCCGAGCTGGCAGGCCGACAGGTACTCGGTGATCTCATGCAGCTCGGCGAGCGCGACTCTCGCACCGGCCTCGCCCTGCGAGGCGGCCTCCTCGATACGGGAGCGGCGGGCGCGCACGAGCGCGAACTCCGCCGCCACGAAGAAGCCGTTGATCGCGACCAGCAGCAGCAGGCCGACGAGCAGCAGCGCGGTCATTTCACCGCGGCGACGTGTGGGCCGCTACTTCGGGACAGGTCGTCGTCGTCGCTCATCGACTGGTGAGCGGAACCGTAGCAGTCGCCCCAGGCGTCACCCGACACCATCGAGCTGCTCTGCGAGTGCCAGGTCGGCAGCGGTGATGCCGCCCTCGGAGTGGGTCGAGAGCGTCAGACGCACTTTGTTCCAACCGTGGACGAGGATGTCGGGGTGGTGGTTCGCTGACTCCGCGACCTCGGCCACGCGCTCCACGAACGCGATCGCCGCGCCGAAGTCGGTGAAGCGTCGGTCACGCACGATCGTCTCGCCCTCGCGCCGCCACTCGGTGCCCTCCAGGCCGCTCGTGACCTGCTCGTCGCTCAGCAGTGACATATCGTCCCTCCCATGATCGAGCTCGACCCGAGGCGGTTGCCATGCGGATCGTAAGCCTCGTCCCGTCCGCGACGGAGATCCTGTTCGCGCTGGGACTCGGCGATGAGGTCATCGCTGTCACTCATGAGTGTGATTATCCGCCTGCGGCGCTGGAGCTGCCAAAGGTCACGCGCGACGCGCTGCCGCAGGACCTCACCGCCGGGCAGATCGACGCCGCCGTGCGTGCCCGCACCGACCAGGGCGAGGCGATCTACGAGCTCGACGCCGAGGCGCTGCACGAGCTGCGGCCCGATCTGATCGTCACGCAGGCGCTGTGCCCGGTGTGCGCGGTCTCGTACGACGACGTGAAGGCGATCGCCGACGAGCTCGAGACGCACCCGCAGGTGATCTCGCTCGACCCCCACACGCTCGGCGAGGTGCTGGGCGACGTGCGCACGCTCGCGGAGGCGACCGGTTGCAGAGACGCCGGCGTCGAGCTGGTGAACGACGCCGCCGAGCGCATCGACCGCGTGCGTCTGGCCGTGCGCGACGCCCGCCGGCCACGCGTCGTCGCACTCGAGTGGCTGGATCCGGTCTACGTCGCGGGCCACTGGACGCCTCAGCTGATCGAGCTGGCTGGGGGGATCGACGTGCTGGGGATGCCCGGCGAGCACTCCGAACGACGCTCCTGGGACGAGGTCGCCGCGAGCGAGCCGGACATCGTCGTAGCGATGCCTTGCGGGTACGACGCGGAGCGCGCGCACGCCGAGGCGCTGGCTTATGGAGAGAAGCTCGCCGCGCTCGGAGCCGGGCAGATCGTCGCAGTCGACGCAGCCGGCTATTTCTCCCGTCCCGGGCCGCGACTGATCGACGGGCTGGAGTTGCTCGCTCATGTGCTGCAACCCGAGTCGATACCCGAAGTTGCGGCCCGCAATCCGCTCGTAGTCGAGCTCTGACGGCGCGTTCACTTCCCCCTGGACGAGCCGGTACAACCACGTTTACCATCGTCGGATGCAATCCATCCGCGTAGGACGTATCGCGGCCGCTGCGGCGGCCGCCACCCTCATCGTCGCCGGGGCGGCGACGGGGGCCGAGGCACCCGGACTCACGACGTCGATCACGTCGAGCGTCTCACCGAACCATCTCGTGAGAGGGCTCACGAACAGACATGGGATGCCGATCACCCTCAAGTTCGGGATCAAGATCAACCATCCCGCCGGCAGCCGCTACCGGCTGGAGAAGGTGGTTGTGAAGTTCCCCTCCGGCGTCGGCGCGCCGCATGGCGAACTGTTCCCATCGTGCAGCGTCGCAACGCTCGTGAGAGCGCGCAACCGCCTCAGCGCCTGCCCGAGAGGCTCGAAGATCGGCAGCGGCATCGCCAAGGGCACCGCGGTCGACCTCGGTGTCACCTCGAGCGGCAGACTCACGCTCTTCAATGGTCCCGGCGGCAGAAGCATCACGTTCAACGTGAGCATCATCACGCCGGCGCTCATCAACAAGACGTTCTCGGCGCCGCTGAAGAAGACATCGGGCAAATACGGCTACACGTTGACGAGCCCGGTCCCGACGGAGCTGCAGAACATCCTCGACGGCCCGATCGTCGTCCGTAGCATTGACGTGACGACCGGTCTGACGCGCGTCGTCAGAGGAGTCAGACGCGGCTACATCGAGGCGTTCAAGTGCCCGAGAAGCGGCAAGGCGCCGATCCACGCGGACTTCTCGTTCAACACGGACACCGGCCTGTCGGCGACCTCGGCCTCCGACACGAACATCCTCTGCCACTAGGCAGCGGCTTCTAGCTATCCGTATCCGGCGGCGGCGCGAGAGCGCCGCCGCCGCTCGTTAAGCGTGCCCGCTGGCGATCGCGATCGAGGCGACCACGGCGGCCAGCCCGAGAGCACTGGCCGCAGCGAGCGAGACCGCGCGCGGCAGCCGACGGCGGTCGCACTGGTCGTAGATCACGCCGACGAGGATGCCGCCGACGAAACCGCCGAGGTGCGCGCCGATCGCGATGTTCGCGCCGATAAAGGTGAAGGCGAAGTTCAGCAGCGCGATCTGGATCAGGCCGGTCGACCACAGGTCGATGCCGCGCGAGCGCGCCTCGACGATCAGCGCGCCCATCAGGCCGAAGGCCGCGCCGGAGGCGCCGACCGCGACCGAGTCGAACTCCAGCAGCATCACGCCGAGCGAGCCGCACAGCAGCGACGTGGCGTAGGCGACGACGAAGCGCGCCGAGCCGATCGCCGGCTCGAGCGAACGCCCGATGAACCAGATGAACACCATGTTGAACGCGACGTGGAAGAAGCTCGCGTGCAGGAAGCCGGTCGTGACGAGCCGCCAGTACTCGTCCTGGTACTGAAGCAGTGGGCCGAACAGCGCACCCTTCTCGTACACGGTCCCGCCGACGCTGCCGAAGCCGCTGCCGGTGGCGATCTCCGCGAGGTACGCGATCACGTTGATCGCGATGATCGCCTGCGTTGCGACCGGGGCCGCGGAAGTCATCGCGCGGGCCTGGACGACGCGGGTGCGCTGCTTCGCGCACTCGGGGCAGCGCATCCCGACGGTCGTCGACGTCATGCAGTCCGTGCAGATCGGCCGGTCGCAGTTGGAGCAGGCGACGCCCGTCTCGCGCGTGGGATGGCGGTAGCAGGTGGGCATTGCGGCGCGGACGGTAGCAGCCGGACGTAACGTCGCCGTAAGGCGATCTGCTGCCAGGCGGGCCTACAGCGCCGCGTTGATGAACGGCTGCGAGGTCGGCGCCTGGCTGCCGCCGTCAGGCTCGGCGGTCACGAGCACCGCCTCGACGCCGACGACGCTCGGCAGCGCGACGCGGCCGCTGCCGCGCGTGCTCACGCTGAAGAGCGCGTCGGTCGGCGACGGGGCGGCGGCACCGCGGCGCAGCAGCCACACCTCGTAGACCTTGCCCTTCGGAGGCGCGGGAAGCCCGGTCACGCGCAGCGTCGCAACGCCGTTGCGCATGACGATCACCGCGGCGCCGCGCGGCGCGGCGGCCGCATCGACTCTCGCCTGCACGGTGCGCACCTGGACGACGGTCTGCGTCTTCGTCTGGTCGTCGTTCGTCGCCGCGCCGATCCCGAGGCCGAGCGCGACGCCGAGGACGAGCGCCGCGGCGGCGCCTGCGATCGCCAGCGGACGGCCGAACGAGAACTCGAAGCGGCGGCGGCGCTGCGGTTGCGGCTTGTCGGCGGCCGGGCCTGCGGCCGACAGGACGTCGGCCTCGGCACGGACAGTCTCCATCAGGCGATCGCGCAACTGCGGCGGCGGTGCGACCGGCGGAACCGCGAGCGGGAGCGCGTCGGCGACGAGGCGCAGGCTCGCGACGTCCTCGCGGCACTGCGCGCAGGAAGCCATGTGCACCTGGAAGTCGCGCTTCTCCGCGTCGGAGAGCGCCCCAAGCAGGAAGGCGGCGACCGTGTCGGCGTGTTGGCAGCGCTCGCTCACGGGAGCACCTCCGCCGGCTCGAGCCGATCGCGCATCTTTTCCATGCCGAGCCGCATGCGGCCCTTCACGGTGCCGATCGGGACACCGAGCATCTCGGCGATCTCACTCTGCGTGAAGCCGCCGTAGTAAGCCAGCTCGATCGCACGGCGCTGCTCGTCGGGGAGCACGTCGAGCGCGCCGCGCACCTCCAGCGCCTCTTCGCGCCGGGCTACCTCGACGTCGGTACGGTCGGCCGCCTCGAAGCGCTCCTCGATGCCCTCGTCGGAGGCGCGGTGTCGGTCCTGCACAACGCCACGGCGCAGGGTGTCGATCGCGCGGTGGTGCGTGATCCCGAGGATCCACGTGCGCACGCTGCCGCGGTGGCGGTCATAGCGGGCTCCGCTGCGCCAGATCGACAGGAACGCCTCCTGCACGACCTCCTCCGCGAGCTGCCGCGCGCCGCACATGCGATAGGCGAGCGAGAAGGCCGCGCCGGCGTGGCGGTCGTAGACGACCTCGAACGCCGACGCCTCCGCACGCTGCACGAGCTGCATGAGGTCCTCGTCGGCGAGGTCGCGGAAGGACGGGCGGTGGGCGGCGTGGCGGTCGGGCATCGGTCACTGGGTTTACGCGGCCCGCCGCTGAGCGGATCAGCGCACCGGACCAGTGTGCGGCGCATCGGCTCTCCGCCGATCGACGATCGCAAGCGACCGCCGCCGACCTTTCCGCTTTTTCGCCGTCCGGCGATCGCAAGCGACCGCCTCCGGCGACGTCACGGTCAGTCGCCGCCGGGAAGCAGCCTACGAGCCTCGTCGGCCAGATCCCGGACCGTGCGCTCGGCCAAGTCGAGCACGTTGGCGGACTGGGCCCTGCGGCGACGGTGGCGGCTGCGCACACGCAGCACCACCAGTGCGGTGCCAGCGCCCGCGCCGACGACCGCGGCCGCTGCCGGGCGCGCCCAGTTGCGCGGGTCGCGCATCGCCGAGAGCTCCCACGCCTCCAGCTCGTCGGCGGCCAGCTCGCGCAGTTCGACGAGCGTGCGCTCGAGCCGCAGCGGGAGGTCCTCCGGCGGCTCGACCGGCTGCAGCGCCGCGCGCAGGCGAGCTTCGAACTCGGTCGTGCTCATCTGACCGCGGCCTCGATGCGATTTCCGCCGACCCCAGGGCCGTTCTCCCCGACGATCCCCTCCAGCTGCTTGATCGCGCGATGCAAGAGAACCTTCGTCGCGCCGTCGCTGCGTCCGAGCGCGCGCGCGATCTCGCGGTTGTCCATGCCCAACGCGAAGCGCATGATCAAGGCCTCGCGACGGTCGTCGGGCAGTCTTTGGATGCCGGCCAGAATCTGCTCCAGCTCCTCGCGCCCCTCGACAAGCGTCTCGGTCGTGTGCGGCGCGCTGATCACAGCCGCGTCCTCGATCGCGGACTCGGGCCTGCGGGCGCGATCGCGGTAGTAGTTGGCGGCGAGATTGTGCGCGATGCGGATGAGCCACGGACGCAGCGGACGGCCGTCGGACTCGCGCAGCGCGCGCTCGTAGTGGCGATAGGCCTGCAGGAACGTCTGCTCGGTGAGGTCCTCCGCGTCGTGGTGGTTCCCGACCCGGTAGTAGGCGTAGGAGTAGACGTCGCGCAGGTGCGTGCGGTACAGCTCGGAGAAGCTGCGGTCCAGCTCGGACTTGGGCAGAGGCTCGAGATCGGACACCGCATCTGCAGTATCCCCCTTCTCAGGCGGCGCGGGCCCTTCGCGGCCGGCGGTTTGGCTGGGTGATCGCCGCGGTCCAGTGCTCGTGCTCGATGCTGCCCTCGACGAGCGCCGCGAGCCCGAGCGTCGCAGGGGCGGACAGCTGCGCCTCGAGCAGCAGCGCGGCGAGCAGCGGCACAGTGTCGACCGCCTCCGCCGTGTGGCCGAGCGCCGGCCCGATCTCCACCGCCGGCATGCCTTGGGCAAGCAGCTCTCCGGCGCGCCGGTTGCGGCTGCCGTCGGCGACGACGGTCGCGACGAGATCGCCTGCGCCGGCGAGTCCGGCGAACGTGTCGGGCGCTGCGCCGAGGCGGCGCGCAAGCTCGTCGATCTCCGAGAAGACCTTGCCGGCGGCGGCGCCGGCGACGTTGGGGCCGGCGGTCGCCGCAGCCGCGGCGGCAAGCGCAGCGGCGTTCTTCGCGCAGCCGGCGAGCTCGACCCCGGCGACGTCGCGCGTCGTCTGCACGTCGAAGCCGGCGCTCGCGAGCACGCTCGCAAGCTCGTGCGCGAATGCGTCGTCATGCGCTGCGAGCACGACCGAGGCGCCGTGCTCGAGCGCGTCGGCCGCGTGCGAGGGACCAGCGAGCGCAGCGACGGTGCGCGCATGGACGCGCTCCGCCGCATAGGCCGACGGGAGCGTGCCGAGTGGCGGGACGAGCCCCTTCGAGACGACGAGCACGCCGGCCCGCTGGGGAATCTCGCTGCCATGCGCACCGAGCACCGCCGGCAGGTCACGCGCAGGGACGGCGAGGCAGACGAGGTCATGGACCGCCAGCTCCAGCTCAGCGGCATGACACGGTCTGACGCGCTCGGGCAGCGCGACGCCCGGCAGATAGCGCTCGTTCTCGCCGGTCGTGCGCAGCGCCTCCGCCTGCTCACGCGAGCGGCAGCCAAGCTCGACGTCGAGGCCCGCGCGTGCGAACGCGATGGCCAGCGCCGTCCCCCACGCACCGGCGCCGACGACAGCCGCGCGACGCAGCGGCGAGATCCCGCCAAGCCACTCCCACTGCAGCATCACGCACGGCCAGATGCGGTCGGTGACGGCCTGCGCGAGTTCGCGCGACGGCGACTCGACATGCGGGAACGTGAGCGTACGCCCGGCACGGGTGCGCACCTTTCTCGGGCGGACGCGCCAGCCGCGGCGGATGTCCGTCGTGCCGATCACGGCGATCGGGACGACCGGTACGCCCGTCTCGAGCGCGAGCCGGCCGACGCCGCGCTTGGCGGAGCCGGGCGGGCCGGGCCGCACGCGCGTGCCCTCGGGGAAGATCAGCACGCAGTCGCCGCGGGCGAGGATCGCCTTGGCGGTGTCGACCATGTCCTGGTCGGCGTTGCCGCGGTCGACCGGGAAGGCGCCGAGCGCGTTCAGGAACCAGCCCTGCAGGCGATTCTGGAACAGCTCCTTCTTGGCGACGTAGTAGATCGGCCGCCGCATCATCGTGCCGATCACGAACGGGTCGAGAAAGCTGCGGTGGTTGGCCGCGAAGATCACCGGGCCATCGGCCGGGATGTGCTCACGTCCGACGCGGGAGAGGCGGAAGTAGAGATGGAAGAACGGCTGCAGGACCGCGCGGGCCAGCCAGTACACGATCGGGTTCACGCCGCGATCGCGTGCACGCCGATGCAGTCGCTCGAGATCCATTCCGCGTTACGTACCCTCGGCCGGCGATCGCGTTACAGTCGCGGCGATGGTGCTCGAACCCAGACGGATGCTGCGAGGCGCGTTGGCCGGCGGGATCGCCGCGGGCGTGTGGGCGCTCCAGCAGCCGCTCGACAAGCGTGCCCTGCGCTGTGACTACGACGACGTCGAGCTGCTCGGGCGTGCCGTGCTGCCGCACGCCGGCCGCACGCGTTGGTATCCCGCCGGGCTCCTGCTGCACGTGCAGAACGGGGCGGTGTTCGGAGCGATCTATGCCGGCGTGGTGGGGCCGGCGCTCGCGCGCGGCGGCGTCCCGCGAGCGCTCGGCGCGCCGCTCGTCGTGCAGGTGGAGAACTTCGGGCTGTGGCCGCTCGGACGCCTGAGCGACCGCTTCCATCCTGCCCGCGACGACCTGCCTGGCTTGACCGGCAATCGCCGTGCCCTGGCACAGGCGACGTGGCGGCACCTGCTGTTCGGCATCGTGCTGGGAGAGCTCGAGCGGCGGCTCAACCAGCAGCCCGCAGAGGCGCCGATCTCGGCTGCGTGAAGCACGCGAGCGCCCCGGCTCGGAAGCCGGGGCGCTGTCGTGCCGAGCCCACTGGGGGTGGCGGGCTCGTCAGCCGGGGATCCGCGCGGCGCGCCGAGGTTGAGCCGGGGGACGCCTCCGGACCCCTTCAACAGGGGAAAATACCCCCTGCACGACACATTTTGACCGCTCTGGCGGGTGGAAAGCAACCCGGAACCACACAAGAGTTCCCGCGGTGCCTCCAACCATCGACGCCGAGCTGCGGGCGCTCGCCGCCGCGATCCGCGAGATCCGAGCCCGCCAGCAGCTCTCCCAGGAGCGCGTCGCCGGGATCGGAGGCGTTGGCCGCAAGTACGTCGGCCAGATCGAGCGCGGCGAGATCGTGCCCTCGTTCGCCGCGTTGGTCGGCATCGCCCGCGGGCTCGACGTGCCGCTGTCCGAGGTCGTCCGTGTCTACGAGGAGCGGCTGCGCGCTCGCGCATCGACGGGCATGGACGGCTCAGCACCCGCCGGCTGAGCGACGCCGATCCTTTACGCTGAGCCGGTCACGCCGGGATAGCTCAGCTGGCAGAGCGCCGCTCTTGTAAAGCGGAGGTCACGGGTTCGATCCCCGTTCCCGGCTCTCCTCCTCTGCGATGCCGGTCGGCAGGTGCTCACCGCCGTCGGGCGAGTCGTCGGCCACCGCCGCGAGGTGTGCGGCGGGATCTGCCGCCGCCCGCTTCCGCGCATCCTTCTTGGCTTGCTTGTCCAGCCGACGCTCGCGGAGCTTGGTCTCGCGCGTCAGCTTTGCCATCGTCGTCTTCTTCTTGCCGTTCGAAGCCATGTCGGTCCATCCTCGGTGTGGGTATGGGCGGATGCGCCCAACGGACGACGCAGCTACGCGCTACGTGTACAGAAGCCGGTCGTTGCTCGGCCGAAGCTCAGCTCGGGCTGAACGCTTCGTGACGACGCGTCACGGGAGGGGATCGCGTCAGTGCGCGTGACGATAGCGCAGGTAAACCATGCCGTTATCGAACCGGCGCTCGTCGAGCAGCTCCAGCTCGACGTGGACGCCGCCCGGCAGCGCCTGCTTCCCACCGCCCACCGCGACCGGCGAGAGGAACAGCTGCACCTCGTCGACGAGTCCGGCAGCGAGCGCCTGGCCGGCGAGATCTGGACCGCCGACCGTGACGTCTGCTTCAGCGCGCGCCTTCAACCGACCGACGGCCTCGGGATCGAAGGTCCGCTCGATCCGCGTCCGCGCACTAGTCGCCGTCTCCAACGTGGTGGAGTACACGACCTTCTCAGCCGCGCGCCAGAGCTCCGCAAAGTCCCGCACGACCGGTGACTGATCGGCGGAGGTGGGCATGGTCTCCCATGCCACCATCACCTCGTACATCCGGCGCCCGTAGAGGTAGGTGCCGACCGGACGTTCGAGCTCGTTGACGAAGCGGTGCACCTCGTCGTCGGGCGCCGCCCAGTCGAACGCCCCGCGCTCGTCCGCCACGTAGCCGTCGAGCGATGCGATCGCCGAGTAGATCAGCCGGCCCATGTCCGGACACCTCAGCACACCACCGACTGTTCGGCCACCGCTCTCATGCCCTGGTTGAACTCGAACTCGCCATGGATCGCCGAGCCGCCGCCCTTCGGGCAGGAGCCCGCCCGCCTCGTAGTAGCCGCGTCTGCGACCGTCCAGACGGGCAGGCAGACAGCCGGCCGTGCGCGGCAGCTCGGGATCCGCTCGCGCCTGCTGCTGCGGAGGCGCTCGGCGAGCGACCTGGCGCCGCGCGCACTGTGTCGCCGCCGACGGCGGCTCGCTGACGTCCTGGCTCAGCGCCGCACCGCGAGCGCGATCCCATCGCCGACCGGCGTGATCGTCGCGACGAGCTGCGGATGGTCGAGCAGTCGCTCGTTGAATGCGCGCGCCCGCGCGATCTGCTCGTCGGTCCAGTGGCCGTCGCTGCGGTTCTCCGCAACCGTGCCGGACATCAGCACGTTGTCGACCGCCACGAGCCCACCGGGCCGCAGCAGGGGGACGACGAGCGCCAGATAGTCCTCGTACTCGGCCTTCACTCCATCGAGGAACGCGAGGTCGAAGGGGCCCGTCAGCTCCGCGAGTCCGGCGCGCGCGTCTTGGAGCCGAAGGTCGACATCGGCTGCCAGCCCGTCCCGGTCCAGATAGCGCTGCGCAGCCGCATGGCGCTCCGGATCGATCTCGAACGAGACGAGCTCTCCCCCGGCCGGCAGCGCCCGCGCGAGGTGCAGTGTCGAGACGCCGATCGCGGTGCCGACCTCGATCACGCGGCGAGCGCCGATCGCTCGTGCGAGCACGTGCAGCAGCGCGCCGCTCTGCGCGTCGAGGATCGGGATCCGCTCCCGCGCGCCGTGCGCCTGCATCTCGGAGAGCAGCGTGTCGGCGGGCGGACGCGTCGTGTCGAGGTAGTCGCGGACGGCGCTGGTGACGATCATGCGGCGAGGCTAGCGCCTGATCGATTGTCCAAGAGGACGAATCTCTCGCCGTGCCGACCTCAGACATTCATGACCGCACTTGCAAATGTATATGACCATGCTAATGTGACCATGGTCATGCAACTCATCACCGCCAGCCAGTTCAAGGCCCGCTGCCTCGCCTTGCTCGATGACGTCGCCCTCACCGGCGAGGAGATCGTCGTGACGAAACGGGGTCGCCCCGTCGCGCGGCTCGTCGCAATCGACGAGCCGCAACCGCTCGCGGGCTCCGTGACGTTCCATGTGTCCGACGACGAGCTGGTCGCACCGCTCGACGTCACATGGGATGTGCAGTCGTGATCGTCCTCGACACGCACGTCTGGCTGTGGTGGCTTGCGGAGCCCGCGCGGCTCTCCCGTGCCGCCCGCCGGGCGATCGACGAGGCCGAGACGATCGGCGTCTCCGCCATCAGCGCATGGGAGCTGGCGATGCTCGTCAGGCGCAGACGCATCTCGCTCGACCGCGATGTGAGCGCATGGGTCAGACAGGCGCTCGCTCCCGCGCGCGTGCGGCAGCATCCGCTCACAGCCGACGTCGCCGTTGCAGCAGGCCTGCTCGATGGTGGCGGCTTCCCGGGAGACCCCGCCGACCGCTTCATCTACGCGACCGCACAGGCGGCGCGATCGCGTCTCGTCACGCGCGACGAGGCGATCCGCGGGTACGACGCACGCACCACCGTCTGGTAATCGCGGCCCCCAGCTCCTGTCCGGGTCACGGACAGCGCGGCTGATCGAGCTCCGCGGCGCGGCGGAAGCGGGCCAGGATCGCCGCGTTCGCAACGATGAACTGATCCGGCTGGTCGCCGGCGATGCGGCGACCAGCCGCGAACGCAAGGTACGGCGGCCCGCTCGAGGCGACGCCGCTCGGGCAAGCTCGCCGCACAGCAACCTCCTGTCGAACCTGCGCCGGCGACAGCGTCCATGACGGGCCCGAGGCCGCGAGCGGACGCGCGAAGAGACTGGGATCCGCCGGGCTGGCAAACAGCGAGCCGACCTCGATCGCCGCAAGCACGGTCGCGGCGCCCGCGAGCGTCAAGCGGCCGATCGCGCCCTCGCGCAGAGCCGTCACGACACCCGCAGCCGCGAGACACAGCAGCGGCGGCTCGGCGACGAGCACAACCGTCAGGTAGCTGCCGTGCTTGAACAACGTCAGCAGGAGCAGGAGTGAGCCGAACGCGGCCGCAGCGAGCGTGCGCAGCAGTACCCGCACGGCCTCCGATGTCGCTGATCGCCACACCGGCCAGGCAAGCGCCGCGCAGGCGAGCAGTGGCACGAGGTTCCAGCCGGCCTGCGCCCACAGGCCGGCGACGTAGTGGAGTCCGGACGTGCCGGTCTGCCGCTGCGCCCGCACGGCCCCGTCGAACAGCGGCCCGCCGAAGGCGAGCAGGAATCCGGCCGCCAGCACAACGCCGGCGACCGCCGCGGCCAGCAAGGCTCTCCCGCGGTGCCGAGCTGCCAGCAGCACGGCGAGCGCCGGCAGCACGAACGCGAGCTTGAAGGCGACCGCGAGCGCGGCCAGCGCGCCGGCGAGCGTTGCGCCCCGCCCGCTGCGACTGCCCGCCAGCGCTGCTCCCAGCACGAGCGGCGCTGCGAACGTCTCCGGCACCAGCTGTGCGTGCTCACGCAGCGCCCACGGCGTCACCAGCGCCAGCAGCCCGGCGATCACCGCCGCCGGCCGCGAGGCTGTGAGCCGCCACACGCACAGCAGGACGAGCAGCGACGTGACGAGGGCGACGACGCTCAGCCCAGCGCGCAGCATCGCCACCGAGTCGCCGAACGCGAGGATCCCTGCGCCGGCGTAGTAGATGGGAGGCGGCTGAGCCGCAGCGACCTCGCGGTACAGGTCCGAGCCGTGCAGCACGAGCCGGCCGGTCAGCGCGTACACGCCGTCCGAGTACTCCCAGTAGGCGTCGCCCTGCCACACGCGCAGCAGCACGAGCAGGGCGATCGCCAGGCACGCCCAAGCGACGAGCGGCGCAGTTCCGAGCGCTTGCCGCGCATGCTCGTCCGATCTCGGCACGGCCGGGCAGGCTAGTAGGGGTTGGCGAAATCCGCGTGAGCGGCTGGCGGATGGGCGACCAAGCGGGACAAGGACGCAGGGAGGAAGCAATAGCAGCGCTATTGCGACGACCGAGGACGCAGTATCCGCGCAGCGTCGCCCTCCGCCAGACGCCGCGGGGATTTCGCCAACCCCTCCTGGTCAGTGATGCGGTCGGGGCGGCCAGCCGCGCCGGTCATCCGCCGATCGGAGCGCGCGGGTTGGCACCCCAGAACAACTGGGTGCCCAGCATGCCGATGAGGTGGACGTAGACGATGTTCAGCACCATCGACTTCGCCGTTGCCGTGCCGACGCCCACGGGCCCCCCACCCGCCGTGTAGCCGTAGTAGCACCCGACGATGACGATCCCCGTCGCCATGAAGGCGCCCTTCAGCATGCTGTAAAGCAGGTCGGTCGGGTTCTGGAAGGCCCAGAAGATCAGGTCGTAGCCGCCAGGCGACACCTCGTGGATCTGGATCACCACCGCGAGGTACGACGCGATGAACGCCGCTCCGACGCCGCCGACGTAGACGAACGGCAACACCATCCAGGAGGCCAGCAGGCGTGTCCCGCACAGGAACGTCATCGAGCTGATGCCCATCACCTCGAGCGCGTCGATCTCCTCGGTGATCCGCATCGAGCCGATCTCCGCGACGATGCCGGTCCCGACCTTCGCGGCCATCATGTAGCCGAATGCGTACGGGACGAGCTCGCGCAGGTCGCACCAAGCCGTGAAGACGCCCGAATACGCAGGTGTGCCGGCCGCACGGGTGAAGTACGCGCCCTCGATCCCGCACTGCAGGCCGATGATGAACACCAGACCCCAGATGACAAGCGTTGAGGAGAGGATCAGCAGCCCGGACTGGCGCAGCGCCTCGCCGAAGAAGCGGAAGACGCGGCCGCCGTACACCTCTCGGAAGCACTGTGCCGTGAAGCGGGCAATGTCGCCGAAGCTCTCGACCCAGCCGCGTGGAACCGCAAACCAGCTCACCTGCCGGAGTCTAATAGTGCGCTCACAGGGTTGCGCCGGCCGGCAGCGGCGGGCCTGCGATGATGTCCGCATGAGCGAGATCGATCGTCGTCCCCCCTCCCGTCTCTCACGCCGTCAGCGCGAGCAGCGCGCCTACCGTCTCACCATCGCGACCGGCGGCCTCGGCGTGATCGCCGTCGTCGGCATCGTGCTCGCGATCGCCGGCGTGATCGGCGGCTTCATTCCGTTCCTCGCCGCGGTGCTCGCGGTCGTCTGCGGCCTGCTGCTGCGGCGCACGCTCAGCGCGCGCTGAGCGCCTCGCCGGTGCGGGCGTCGTCGCCGCCGCGCAGGTAGCCGGCGACGAGGGCGATCATTCCGACCAGCGCGAAGCAGGTCGCCGCGAGTCCCCAGCCGCCGGCGACATCCGAGAACCAGTGGGCGCGCAAGTAGATGCGCGTGAGCCCGACGACGACGGCTATGACGATCCCCGCGATCAGCAAGCCTGCCTGCACCGCCAGCCGCGGGAACGCGTGGCGCAGCGCGACCGCGACCGCCACCCAGCAGACCGCGTAGGCCGCGTGGCCGGAGGGGTAGGCGAAGCCTGTCGGGTCCACGAGCGGGTCGAGCGGTCGGGGGCGCGCGAACGCCGCCTTCGTGACGTGCACTCCCACGTAGGTGAGTGCGAGACCGCCGAGCAGCGCGAGCCCCTCCAGCCGGTGCCGTCTCCACATCAGCACGAGCGCCGTGACCACGAGCGCGCCGCCCGCAATGGGCAGCGCCCCGAGATGCGTGAGGACCTTCGCGAGGTCGGTCAGCCAACCGGTCTCGAGCGCGTTCGACCAGCGCACGCCGCGCCGGTCGCCGGCCGTCAGCTCCGTGACCGGGTCGATCGCGATCAAGTAGCCGAAGAAGACGAAGCTGCCGACCGCCGCAACCGACAACAGCGTCGTCAGCTCCAGTCCGAGCTGGCCGGGCGTCAGGCGGTCCCACACGAAGCGCGCCGGCCGTGCGAGGCGATGGCCGGCGACGCGGCCGCCGCGGATCGCCAGCCCGAGCACCGGCGTGCGCTCGTGCGCTGCGAACCAGGCCTCCAGCTTCCGGCGATTCTCCTGCTTGCGCAGCCACTGCACCGCCGCGACGATCCCGACGACGAGCGTAATCGTGATCCCGAGTGCCAGCAGGCCCTTTCTCGCGATCTCCAGCACCTTGTCGAGCGAGTGCCAGAAGATGTAGCCGATCAGGCAGAAGAGCGTCCCCATCGCCCCGGCAGCGAGGATGTCGTAGGGCAGAAAGCGCCGCAGCGGCATGCCGGAGGAGGCGGCGAGGAACGGCGAGACGGCGCGCACGAGACCGACCCAGCGCCCGAGGAAGACGGCCTTGCCGCCGTGGCGATCGTAGAACTGCTCGACGTGCTGGATCCGCTCCTCCGTGATTTGGAAGCGCGGGCCGTGCTTGACGAGGAAGTCGCGGCCGAGGCGGCGTCCGAGCGTGAAGCTGACGAGGTCACCTGCGACGGCGGTCGTCCACACGATCGCGATCAGCAGGATGATGTCGATCTCGCCCTGTCCGGCGACGAATCCTCCGACGACGATCGCCGTCTCGCCCGGCACGAGCAGTCCGAGGAACGCGCCGCTCTCGAGGAAGCACAGCACCCCGACCAGCAGATACGTCCAGGCGCCGAGCGTCGAGCCGACGTCCTGCAGCAGCTCGTCGAGATTCGGCAGCTCGAACAGGCCGAATCCGTAGGCGCCCATCGCGACCGCGGCGAGCGCTCCGCCGACGAGCAGCGTGGGCTCCAGCCGGCGACGGCGCCAGATCACATACGCCAGCAGCAGCGCCGCGGCGGCGAGCCAGACGGGTCTCATCCCGGGAGGTCCGTGCGTTGCTCCGCCACTGCGACGTGAACGTAGCGGGCGAGGCGGCGGGTGAAGGGCTTCGGCGCCTCGGCGTAGATGCGGAAGCCGAGCTGTGTGGCAGCAGTGCGCAGCTCAGTGCTGTGGTGCTCGATGAGCGCGAGCAGCGCGGCGCGGTCGGCGTCGACCACCGGTGGGAGCGGCAGTGTGTCGCTGGAGAGGCGCGCGGCCAGCACGGCCAGGTCATGGTCGTCGCCGAGCAGCTCGGTGAGCGAGTGCGCCGCGTGGGCCTGCGCCCCGAGCACGTCGGGCCACGCGGGCGCCAGCAGACGCTGGTGGTACCAGAGGTCCTTCGCGCGCTTGCGCCAGGCGTGCAGCAGCTCGGGCTCGGGGGTGTCGCGTGCGACGGCGAAGGCGTCGTGACCGCGCGAGTAGGTCCGCGCGATGCCGGCGAGCACCGTCTCCCAGTCGGCCTCGTCCAACGGCCATGTCTCGACGCGGAGCACGGCGGCGCGCAGCAGCTCGATCACGTTCGCGAGCGCGGGGACTCGCTCGCCGTCAGCGACGCCCCGTGCCGCCGCGGCTTCCGCGGCGAGCGCGTCGCGCAGCTGGTCGAAGGTGTCGGCCGGCAGACGTCCCGCGGCGTGGTCAGCCAGCTTGCCGACGGTCTGTACGACCACGTCGGCGTCGCGCGTTCCGGAAAGTGCAAGGCCGGCGTCGCGCAGCGTGTCGTTCTCGCTCCGGTAGGCGCGCTTGCCGAGTGCAGGACGCACAAGCCGCAGCAGCGCGCGCGTCTTCTTGAGGTGCTTGCGCGCCTCGTGCACGGCCTTGACGGGATCCTCATCCGCACGCTCGAGCCGCTCGACCGCGCCCGCGAGCTGCTCGCGTGCGCAGGTCCGCACGCTGCTCGGGACGTCGTCCGCAATGCTCAGGCGGTAGGCCATTGCACGCTCAATGGTGCCCGATCAAAAGACGACCGTGCGGTTCTCGTGCACGAGCACGCGATCTTCGAGATGGCGCTGGACCGCACGCGCGAGCACGGTGCGCTCGACGTCCCGGCCGAGCCGCACGAGTGCGTCAACGTCGTCGCGATGACTGACGCGCACGACGTCCTGCTCGATGATCGGACCGGCATCGAGGTCCTCCGTCACGTAATGGGCAGTCGCACCGATGATCTTCACGCCGCGCTCGCTCGCGCGGCGGTAGGGGTCCGCACCGGCGAACGCGGGCAGGAACGAGTGGTGGATGTTCACGATCGGCGCGCCGACTGCGGCCAGGAAGTCACCCGACAGGATCTGCATGTAGCGCGCGAGTACCACCAAGTCGAAGCGGCCGGACAGGTGCTCGAGCATCGTCGCCTCTGCTTGCGGCTTCGTCTCGGGCGTGATCGGCACGTGCGCGAACGGCACGCCGAAGCGCCCGACGTCCTCCTCGACCGCGCGATGGTTGGAGAGCACGAGCCCGACGTCGGCGTCGAGATCGCGGCTGCGCCAGCGCCACAGCAGGTCGAGCAGGCAGTGGTCCTCGCGCGAGACGAGGATCGCGACGCGCTTGCGATCGCTCGCATAGGCGATCGACCACTCCATCGCGAACGGCTCAGCGACCTCTGTTGCGAACGCCTGCTCGAGCTCGGCACGGCCCAAGTCGAGGCCGTCGAGGTGAAAGGCCATACGCATGAAGAACATGCCGCCCGCCGGATCGGTCGAGTGCTGATCGGCGTCGAGGATGTTTGCGCCGTGCTCGAACAAGAAGCGCGAGACGGCCGCGACGATGCCTGGCCGATCGGAGCAGGAGATCAGCAGCCGCGCAACATGCGGCGGACCCGCATTCCCACCCGCAGTCGGGGCGGCCTCCATCGAGTTCCTAGCGCTGGTCCTCGAGCGCCGCGGCGTACCAGGCGCCATCGCGGCGGCCGAGCGTCAGTCGACTCTCGGCGCCATCCGCAGCGACGACGAGGAAGACGGCGAGGTCCTGATCGGTCCCGGGCTCATCGACGATCTGCACGAGCTCGAGCTCGGCGATGCGCGTGTCCGGACGCTTCTCCGTAAAGGCGCTGCGCGCGCTCGCTTCGAGCGCCCCGCGCTCCCAGCCGTGATCGGCGGCAACGGCGCCGGCCAGCTGACGGTCGACGGTCGCAAGGCTCTGCTCGAACGCGATCGCGCCGAGCGCGTTTCTGCGCGAAGCCATCGCAGCTCCGATGATCGCGAGCAGCAACAGGACGCCGAGGGCGATCAGGACGACGAGGAAGACGACTGACATGCCGCGGATCCTAGTCTGACCGCCCTGAAGGAGGGCTAAAGCATCACGTTGCGGGCGGCCAGGTGCGTGCCGACTTTGCGCTTCACGCGCTGGAGCGCGTTGTCAACCGTCTTCGTGTCGCAGTCGAGCCGCTTGCCGACGTCCTCGTAAGAGTGACCGTCGAGGTACAGCGACAGCACGCGCGACTCGAGCTCCGACAGGACGGTCGAGAGACAGGCGACGAGCGCCTGCAGCTCCTCGGAGCTGATCACCTGATTGACCGGGTCGTTGACGCTCGGGCCCGGGATCACCTCGTCGAGGGTGGGCTCGCCCTCGCCCGCAGCGCTGGACGGCGAGGAGGAGAACGAGAGGTACTGGTTCAGCGGCGTGTGCTTGTTGCGGGTGGCGGTCTTCACGGCCGTGATGATCTGGCGCGTGATGCACAGCTCCGCGAAGTTGCGGAAGCTCGACTCGCGGTCGGTGCGGTAGTCGCGGATCGCCTTGTAGAGGCCGACAAGGCCTTCCTGGATGAGGTCGTCGCTGTCGCCGCCGGCGAGGAAGTAGGAGGACGCCTTGAGGCGAACGAATCCGTAGTAGCGGCGGACGAGTCGGTCGTACGCGTCGGGGTTTCCCTGCTTTGCAAGGGCTATAAGGAACCCATCCTCAACCGGAAGCTGAGACTGAGTGTTCTGGGAGATTCGAGCCACGAGATGTCCTTTCGAGGTTCGCGGAGACCGCGAACCGCCGCTTCGTGACGCTTTACCTCCCCAGGCGCCGCACCGATCACGTATATGAGGGGTGAAAATGAACCTCAAGCTCAAGTCCACCCTTATGAGGCGGGCAGCTTGCCAAGTTATGGACCCCGTGTCAAGGGGGATCTGCAAATCCGCTTGCAGCAGGAGGGATCGCCCGTGGCGCAGGCGGTTCTGGGCAAGTGTCCTGTCCTGGCCTCGTCTAGCAGGGCTAGGTGTAAGTCCCGAGCAGGTTGTTCAGCTTGGTGATGGGTGTCTGTCGGCCGATGGCTGAGTGTCGGCGGTGATGGTTATAGCGGTAGAGCCAGCCGTCAAGTGCTCGGGTGCGTTCG
>Ga0126311_10000009_pt1 | contig 136949 bp, 93 predicted proteins | sample Plot61_FD_92539 | JGI IMG/M metagenome (GOLD analysis project Ga0126311, IMG submission 92539) | Serpentine soil microbial communities from UC McLaughlin Reserve, CA, USA - Plot61 | ecosystem: Environmental > Terrestrial > Soil > Grasslands | place: USA: UC McLaughlin Reserve, Lake County... | reverse complement strand
GGCCCAATACGAAGCCAAATATCGCACCAGTGCCCTCAAGTCTTTGCAGAAAAGAGCTCGACAGCTAGGTGTTCAACTTGTTGACTTACATACCTAGTAGCGTCGTAGTTCCTTAGGAGGGTTACGCCTATCTTTGAATTGCCACCCAGGGTTCTCGCTGCGCTCGAACCCTGGGCTTAAATTAGCCAACGCCTTCGGCGTTAATCGAAAAGTTACAGGAAGCCAACGCCTTCGGCGTTAATCGAAGATACAGCAAGCCAACGCCTTCGGCGTTAATCGAAGTTACAGCGAGCGAACGCCTTCGGCGTTAACAACTACGACGCGGCGGCGGCGCTCTTCTTTTTCGCTATCTCCTGCTGCATGTATTCCCTCATCGCCGCAATGTGGCCGGGACTCCGTTGATCGGACCACTGCTCAAATTTCTGGGCCGCAGTTTCAAGGTTTTTCAGCATGTTCGGGTCCTTGTACGCCTCCCGAAACTGCCCTGTTACCGGTTTCAGCAACTCCCATACAAAGAAAAACTCCCCGCTTGTCTCGAAGAACAGATCCTCATTGAGCAATCCGTAATTGAGCAGCGCGCATGCCTGCTCCCAATATCCAATCACCATTCCGACGAAAGTGCCGGGTTCGGTTCCCATCGGTGCGATTTTCATCGCTTCTTCCATCGTCTCAGCGCGGTAGTTCTGCTGAAACCAGTCGCGCGCCTGGCGCAAACGAGCTTCGCGCCGCAAGTCATAAACTTGAAGGTGAAGCTGTGCTTGTTCATGCGTAGGTTTAGTTCCCATAGCTGTCCTTTCTATGTGTCTTCCGGGTCAACTTATTGCTTAATCCCAATCTGGGGAAAAATCAGATTCCAACCTTACGTCGAACGACGTAGGCCGGGATCGACACTCCTACCGGCGAAATTTTCGGTTGACCCGGAAAGTACATCAACTTTGTGACAAAAAAGTGACGCAGCTATCAGCGGCCGCGAGTCAGACGTCGCGAATTTGGAGCGCGAATGACGGTCGACGGCGCCTCCAATATGATGCCGGGCTTATTGATATGCTCGACTACATATTGCGCTGATTCCATGGCGCCTTCCTGCCATCCAGGCAGTTGCGACACCTGATCGCCAGTGACGTAGAAGCGACCATCCGGCCGCAACAGCCGCGTGTAAGCCTGCGCATGGTCATCGCTGTTTGGATCCCAGTTGGCCCAACCACCGCCTTCGTTCGGAATGTTCTGCCACGCGATCGAAATTGCTTTGTCTGACGGTACGATACGCATGTCTGCAAACTCCGGATGAAGTTTGATCGCGCCCTTACGTGCCTCGACGATCCGGTCAGCCGGTTTCATGTTGCCAAACCTGATCGCGTCCTGATCGTAATTGTAGGCGCCCGTGAGCGTTCCGTTTTTGGTGAAGTAGTCATACGACGGGTACCACATCTGCGTGATCGGATCATCTGTGTAGCTGATACCGCCATAGATCTGGTTCTTGTCGTTTTCCCAGAAGCGTTGATTAGCCTGCCAGCCGAGTTTGCAGGTTGGATCGTAAACACACGTTTCGACTGCTTTGGCGAAGTCATCAGAAAAGTTGTTGTCGATTTTGGCGAGTATCGGCAACGGAATGTTGCTGATGCAGTAGTCTGCGTTGATGTTAGTGCGCTTGCGGGTTCTGCGATCGCGGACCGTGATCGTTACTCCGGTTTTACTCGTGTCGATGTTCAGCACTTCAGTGTTGTACTGAATAAATCTACCGACTTTGTTGACGAACCCTTCGACGATCTTGTCCATGCCGCCAACTGGCTGGAAGAGTGTCGGCTGCCACTCGTCTTCAAACGACTGGTAAAACCGGTGCTCCCAGAACTCCGAGCGGAGCAGCTCTCTTAGCGCCAGCTTGTCTCCGGGCTCGCACGGCTCCTTAACAGTGATGACACAGCCGTCGCGTGTTGAGCCCGTGTAGTCAAAACACGTTTCGCATTGCCTCTCGCACTGGATGCACTCCGCACAGTTCTTATTACACGTCGCACACTTCTGTTTTCCGCACTTCGTGCACAACTCGTTCTCACCGAGATCTCCAAAGGTCTTCAACAGACACAACAGCCGGTTGCGATCTCCCTCGTCCATCTCCTGGTTGAGTGCTTTCTGATTGACGGCTTTTGCCAGCATCTCGGAGATGTAGCCCTGCATGTCGTTAAAGATCTGACGACGGACTTTCGGCTTGCCACCGAACGCTTTGTTGGTCTGGAACAAGTTTGCCATCGTCTCCATTACGTAAACCTCGAGCGCGACGCCGAGGACCTGACAGTAATGAAGGACTCTGCGATGATGATAGGGTAGTCGACCTGGTCCAAGATTGAGGTAAAGGCCCTCATCGAATTTGCAGACCTGGCGGAAAGTCTCGCCGCTTTCGGTCTTCTCTTCGAGGACGGTGCCACGCCGTGCGGAGTGATTGCGACCGCCGGGTCTTTCTGTTAGCTCGATGATCTGTACTGTGTAATTTGCTTTTGCGAGCTCGTAGGCGGCAGTAAGACCGCCAATACCGGCGCCGAGTATCACGACTTTCTTTCCGGTTCCCGAGCCAGCGGGCAGTTGGGGCGGCCCTGCCCATGCTTCCGGAAGGTTGATCAGTCCGAGCGCTGTCATCGTCTCGTACAGAGCTGCCGAGCCGCCCGCGATGCCGACGCGCTCGAGGAAACGCCTTCGAGTCAAACCATTCTTTTGTTTTGTCATTGAGATCCTCCAAGGGGTTGAGTCTGAGATATGCCCTGGGCACGGGAGGTAAGACTTTTGCAGATTAACACGTCAGGGATGATCGTGTGGCGTACTTTTTGCTAAGACATCAACACATCGAGGGGGAACGACCGCAATGCCATCACTCTGGAAACTCGGCGGTTTGAGTTGGCTTCAGTTAGCCAAACGTGTTTGGAATGAGATTCAGGAAGACAACGTGTTTGGCCGGGCGGCGGAGTTGTCGTACTACTTCCTGCTGGCGCTCTTCCCGTTGCTGATTTTTCTGACCTCTGTAATTGGTCTCGTGCTTGGGTCGGGGACCGGCACGCGCCACATGCTTTTTAACTACCTCGCTCGCATCATGCCGCCGTCAGCGTTTCAACTGATCGACGCTACGATGTATGAAGTGTCAGCGGCGAGTAGTGGTGGGAAGTTGTCGTTTGGACTTCTGGCAGCGTTGTGGGCGGCGTCGAATGGACTAGCCGCGATCACCGAATCGCTGAACACCGCATACGACCTGAAGGAAAGTCGACCGTGGTGGAAGCAGCGTTTGGTCGCGATCGGTCTGACGATGGCGCTCTCGGTTTTGATCATCGGTGCGCTGGTGCTGGTTATTGCGGGTGGAAAGATTGCGGAGTGGCTTGCTGCACACTACGGTTTTGGTCCGGTGTTCCCGACTGCGTGGAAGATTATTCAGTGGCCGGCGGTACTTGCCGCGATGATTCTTGCGTTCGCGTTGATTTATTACTTCGCACCTGACTTCCGTAAGCAAGCCTGGCAATGGCTGACGCCCGGCGCGGCGATCGGTGTGGCCCTGTGGCTGCTGGTCTCACTGGGCTTTCGTGTTTACCTGCACTTCTTCAACTCGTACAGTGCGACGTACGGCTCACTCGGCGCCGTGATCATCCTGATGCTGTGGCTTTATTTTACGGGCGCCGCTGTATTGATTGGCGGAGAAATAAACTCCGAAATCGAGAACGCCGCCGCCCACCAGGGCGAGCCGGAAGCGAAAGAGAAGGGAGAGAAGGCGCCCAACGACAAACCGGGCGCCGTGCAGGCGGCTTAGCCACAAAAGCACAAAACGATTAATCAGTTATACGCCTTAAATTCAAAATCCATTTTGTGCTTTTTGTGCCTTTTTGTGTCTAAAAATTTTAGTGATCGATACCGCGTCCGGTTTTTTGCTGTAACTCTTCTATTCGTTTGGATGCTTCAGCTTTCGTGAGATTGGGATCGAAGTCTTCGCCAGCCTCTTCACAAAGCGTCTGAAGATACGAACGTTGCGCGCCTGTCATCTCTTCGTCACCGGTGACCCAGTCCTCTGGGTCTTTGATCATGTTCGAATTTTCTTTGTCTGCAATACCCGCTTGACTCATAACGAACCTCCTGATTCCAACCTTGCCAAGTCAGATTCACGAAGTTGTTTCAGAAGTGCAACAGTATTTCAACCGTAGGCAGGGATGTTTACTTATGTAATTTGTTGACGAGCTGCGTGACGCGGGCGGGATCGATAGTATTTGACCAGAGTCCGTCGACCTTGAAGTAAGACCCGATGATGAAGCCGTCGGCTTCAGAGTAGAACTGATCGATGTTGGCTTTGCTGATGCCCGAGCCGAGAAACACGGGTAGGTGGCAGTGGCTTTTGGCCTCCCTCACGTCAGCGACTTGCGGCGCCTCGCCAGTAACGCTTCCGGTCACGATCACGCAATCGGCGTCCATGAACTCCACCGTCTCCGCTGTTTGACCAAGACTCACGTCTGCGGTGATCGCGTGCGCTGAGTGTTTCTTCTTCACGTCTGTCCAGACCTGAACGCGCTCCGCTCCGATCATTTTGCGATAACGCAGTAGCTTTGCGGCTGAGGCTTCAATCAACCCTTCATCAGCGACGTGTGCATAGGCGTAACCTTCGGCGCGGATGAAGTCCAGGCCCGCTGCGTGCGCCACCGCCATCGCTTCGAGGTTAGCACCTGCGAGAATTTGAATACCCACCGGCAACTGGCACTCGCTTTTCACTTCAAAGCCGATCGCTGTCATCGCCGCGACAATCTCCGGCCCTACTTCGCCTTTGAGATACGGCACATCGTGCATGTTCTCGATGATCACGCCGTCAACACCGCACTCTCTATAAACTCCCGCCTCTTCTTTAGCCTGCCTCACCAACTCCGGGATACTCTTCGATCCTCGCGGCGTCCCCGGCAACGCGCCGACGTGAATCACACCGATGACAGGTTTGGAATGTGCGAACAGAGCAGTCATTTCTTAATTTTGTTTTGGGCCTTTAGAGATTCTGATCCGGCCACTTCTGACCGTTATGATGGCAGCGTCTTTCAATTCCGGCTCATATCGAGTCAGTAGGTCTTCAAGGATTAATTGTCGTGCGCCACTGGAAACATCTGGTAAGCGAATCAAACCAGCATGAGCAACATTCTCTGTATAAACGAGCTGGCCAAAATCTGTATCGATCGTAATAAGGATCCGGCCGTCATTAGCTGCCCACTCAAGTAGCGCGCGGTCACCGGGATCTGGCCCGAGTTCATGCGACTCAACTACATCATGTCCTTTTTTGCGGAGCCAGTCAGCGAGTAACCGACCGGCGCAACGATCGATTAAGAATCGCATTATCCTGAGATATGGACAGAGTCGAGCTTGTCATGCGCAATAACAGCATGGGCATAAGCAAGGCATGCCCTGAGGTCGTCAGGTTCTAAGTCCGGATAGTCCGTGAGGATGGTCTCAGGAGTTTCCCCCTGGGCCAGCAAGCTGAGGATAAGTTCGACGGAGATGCGCATGCCGCGAATGATCGGTTTACCGCCGAAAATCCCGGGATTGGCCGTTATGCGTTGGAGAAGTCCTTCGTCGATCATAGTTATCAGATTCTTTGTTGTGCGCTATAGCGAATGTTTCATCCGCATCATTGTAGAGTCAAAAGTCCCGCACGTCACGCATGAATTAGAGCTTGTGATAGGCCGAGATCATTTGCACGCACAAACGTTCGGCGCGGTCTCGATCGGGTTCCGGAGGAAGTGAAGAACGTACGTAGGCTTCCTGCGAGAGTTGAAAGAGACGCTCAGCTTCCGCCTTCACTCTCTCTAGCGGCCACGCACCGCGTTTGATGTCGAGCAGCTCAGGTGCGTCGACGCGCTCAACGTGCATCGTCCCTTCGATCAGAAACTCGATGCCCATGCGCAGCAGACGAATCAGGTGTGCGGCGTTCTTAGCATCATAACCAACACGACGCACTAGCTCGCGGCGCTTCTGGCCCATGTAGCCACCGCTGTAGTAACGGCGTCGCTCACCCCGATACCTCTTCACGACTTCCATCATCTCCGGCGTCCCGCCGACAAATGGCTGCCCGTCAAGCGTGCGTAGCGCATGACCGGCGTCGCACGACTCGGGATTAATACCAAAAGCAGTGAGTTGCTCCTCGAGTTGAGCCATCAACGCCTGTGCTTCCTGGTTGAACGAGATCATTTTCTTAAACTGCGCGTGCGCGTAGCCTGAGAACGAGTGATAAGCCTTTTTCGTGACGAAGAGATCGCGATGCTCGCGCAGACGCGCGCCTACTTCGTTTTCATAAATGATCCCATTCGGCTTTAGCCAGAGCAGGCTCAGCACGTTTGGATTACAGTTGAGCAGGAGACCGACAAACTTTCGCAGCTCATAGAAGACGCAATCCCATTCACCAGCCCATTGTTCGTAAACGTCTTTACGGCCAAATCCAAGATAGTGTTCGAGTGGGCCAATATAGACACCGATCACGTCTTTATCATCAATTGAATCAGGATCAGATTTGGGCACGTACATCCCGTGCGCGATGCTGCCGCGCCAGCAGAGCGAGATGAGTCCCTCAGGCAGGAGATTATCGACCTGATCGGGGGAAAGACCTTTTAGCTCGATTCTTTGCATCGTCACCCGGATACTATACGGACGATGCATTCTCTGGAACAAATCGCGACTGGAAACGACAGCGAGCTGCCGTCTCCAATCGCTTGCGCACCAACACGTCAATTGCTGCTGGGATTCTCGGCTTTATAGAAGTAATACTCTGCGGTGTACGGAATCTGCTTTGTCTCTCCGTCGATTAAACCCGGCTCACTCGGCGCCAAGCCACCAGTAGTGTTCACGCGCTGAATGTAGGTGACCTTGCTGAAGATTCCTGAGCCTTCGGTACTGAACTTTGAGAGCAATATCCACGCGACGGCGGTTGGATCGGGAGTGCAACCGGTGCCGAGCACGCGACGTCCTTCAACGATGCTGCCGCTCTTGCTTTCCCATCTTGGACCAGCGTAGTGGGTGCCAATTTCACCGAAGTAGTTTTCTTCAGCAAACAACCCGGCTTGTGGCGCCAGCAGGTCCCACTTCTGAGTGATGAGATTCCACTTGTAGATCTGCACGCCCCTGGCATAGGCGTGAAACGTGAGCTTGTTTCCCTCCGGAACTCGGATGGTGCTGCATTCCTCCGGCAATTCCGGACCGTTGGAGTTGTCGAATGCGAGTGCCTGTGTCGTAGCGAAAGTAACGAGAGCAATTAGGACGAGAGATTGAACGATACGATCAACCTTGGTGCGGTACATGAGTTTCTCCTTCGAACGTATTTGCATAACCGAAGGATGAAGTTGCTGAAGCTTGCCACGTATTACCGTTGTCGCCGAAAAAAAGTTTTTAGCCACAAAAAGGCACAAAAAGCACAAAAGACATTTTCCTGAGTTAACGCGGTCCTATGAAAGGTCTTTTTGCGCGTTACATTTAAGTCCGATACAGCCAGGAGGGATTGTTCGATGCCGCCCACGTTCCGTCAGTCGCTCACTCTGCTGATCTTTACTCTCGGTTTTATCACGCCGGTCCTGGGGCAGTCGCCTTGTGATGGTGGCGAGATTAACGACCGCCGCACGCCTCCGAAGGAAGTGATAAGTTACTGGCAGAAATGTCTCACCACTTTTGAAGAACGCGGTGACAAGAAAGGGCAAGCACAAGCGCTGCACTCGTTGGCAGTTGTTCACGATGCCGAACGTCGCCACCAGCTCGCACTTGAGTTGTACGAGAAGAGTCTGGCGCTGAGTCAGGAACTCGGCGACAGGAAATTAACCGCGTTGATCTTCAATAGCCTGGGAATGGCCCATACGAATCTCGGACATTACGAGGCCGGCCTTGATTTCTATTTCAAAGCGCGCGCACTCAGTGAAGAGCTCGGCGACAAAGGCACACTCAACATGGCGCTGAACAACATCGGCACGCGCTATCTTGCTCAGGGCCGTTATGCGGAAGCACTCGATTACCTTCATAAAAGTCTCGCCGTTCTTCAGGAGATGGGCGCTTCGGCCGATCGACGCAGTCTTGCTTACAAATATCAAAACATCGGGCTCGTCTACAGGCGTCAGGGCCACCTGGACCAAGCGCTCGCGTATTCGCGCAAGAGTCTCGATCTCCTCGTGGAAGCTGACGACAAGTTTGGAATCGCGAATCTCCAAAACAACATCGGCGTCATCTACAAATCGCAGGGACAATATGACGAGGCGCTCGAGTGGTTTCGAAAAGCTCTGCCCGCATATGAAGCATTGAATGCGACACCGGGCATAGCGCGCGTGCTGAATAATTTCGGCGACACCTATCGCTTGCAGGGCCGCGACGACGAGGCACTCGAGCCGCTGATGAAAAGTCTTCGCTTGCGCGAGCAGGGTAAGGATCGTGGCGCCGTGACTCTGTCGCTCAACAATCTCGCGCGCTTGTACGAAGCGCAAGGCAAGTATACGGAGATGCTGGAAGTGAGCCAGCGCTCGGCGAAACTCGCAGACGACATTTACAGCCGGGAAGAGATCTGGACCGCGCAGGACAACATCGGCCGCGCGCTTGTCGGCCTCGGTAAACCCACGGAAGCTCGCGACAGTTTTCTCGCGGCGATTAAGGGAATCGAAGCGCTGCGTCGTGAAGTCGCCGGCGGCGAACAGCAGCAACAGAGTTTTCTCGAAAACAGGCTCTCGCCCTGGTTCGGCATGATCGAGGTGCTTGTGTCGCAACAGAAGTACGCTGAGGCGCTGATGTTTGCGGAACAATCGAAAGCGCGCGTGTTGCTTGACGCGCTTCAAACCGGACGCCCGAACCTGCGCAAGTCGTGGTCTAAAGACGAGCAGGCAGCAGAAGAACAGCAGCGCTTAAAACTCGTGACCCTCAACTCGCAGCTCACGACGGAGAGTCGTCGCGATAAGCCTGATGCTTCGCGTGTGGTGGAATTGAAGAGCGCGGTTGAGAAGGCGCGGCTCGAATACGAAGACTTCGAGACCCGGCTTTACGTCACGCACCCTGAGCTCAGATTACAACGCGGTGAGACGCCGATCGTCAAAGCACAGGAGCTCGCGTCATTCGTGCCGGATGCATCGAGCGCGTTGCTTGAGTACGTAGTTGATGATGACAAGACGTTTCTGTTTGTCGTTACGAAGAGAGACAGCGATGCCGATGTGCGCGTCTACACGTTGCCGTTGAAGCGAGACGAGCTGGCGCGGCAGACCGAGGCTTTTCGGAAGCAAATCGCAGCCCGCGAGCTCGGTTTCCGTGCAGCGGCGTCTAAGCTTTACGAGTCGCTGCTCAAACCGGCAGAAGCTCAGCTACGCGATCGAACAACGCTCATCATCGTTCCGGATAATACCTTGTGGGATTTGCCGTTTCAGACACTCGTCAACAGCGCCAACCGTTTCCTGATCGAAGATGCGGCGATTAGTTATGCGCCGTCGCTGACTGTGCTGCGTGAGATGACGAAGCGTCGAAAAGTGGTAGCTGCGCATCCGTCGCCGCCGACGTTGCTTGCGCTTGGCAATCCGTTGGTTGGTAGTGAGACGTTGAAGCGCGCGGCGCTGACGTTGCGCGACAGCAAACTCGAACCGTTGCCCGAGGCGGAGCAGGAAGTTAAAACGCTCGGACGTTTGTATGGTGCTTCGCGCAGCAAGGTCTATATCGGCGCTGAAGCGCGCGAGGATCGCGTGAAAGGTGAAGCGAGTGGGGCAAAGATACTTCACTTCGCGACACACGGAATTCTGAACAACGCATCGCCGATGTATTCACATCTGGCGCTGGCTGAGGGTGGCGCGGGTGAAGATGGATTGCTCGAAGCGTGGGAGCTGATGCAACTCGACCTGCGTGCTGATCTGGTGGTGTTGTCGGCGTGCGAGACTGCGCGCGGCCGCATCGGTGCGGGTGAGGGAATGGTGGGCCTATCATGGGCCATGTTCGTGGCGGGTGTGCCATCGATCGTTGTGAGCCAGTGGAAGGTTGAGTCGGCGGGCACGCGCGATTTGATGGTCAACTTCCATCGTGGGTTGATTTCGTCTGGCGCGAAGTCTGCGGCGCTAAGACAGGCAGCATTGAAGGTGATGAAGAATCCCGAGACGAGTCATCCGTTTTACTGGGGTGGATTCGTGATGGTTGGCGATGGGCGTTAGACAGGATGACAGGATTTACAAGATTCACAAGATATATCCTGTTCATCCTGTAAATCCTGTCATCCTGTTAAAAACTACCGCACCTGACGCAGCAGCTTCCTCACAATCTCAGACTGCGGATTCGCACGTTGCAGCAGGCGTAACTCCTGCTCCGCTTCGTTCAGTAGCCCTGCTTTCGCATACAGCAATGCAAGCGTCAAGTGCGATGATCCATAAGCTCGCTTCGCCCTTGAGATCTCATTGAGGCTGCCCTCGTCAATCACGCGGAACTTTGCCTGCGGTGCGGGCGGACGCGGAACAGTCACCTCCTGACCATCCTTAACAGCTTTGACCTGCCACGAATAGACTTGCCCACGCGGCAGTGATTGCGTGGCGGTCCACTCGAGTGTCGCTAGCTCCGGACTCGCCAGCACTCGCTTAAACTGCTGATCGTAGACTTCAACCACATAAACGCTCGCGCCTTCCAACCTGGTCCATCGCAACGCCGGTCGATCACTCATCAACACGAGGCCCGCAGGCCCAAGCACTGAAAACTCTCGCTCCTCATTATTACCCATCAACGAGCTCGGCGGCCGCGTCAGTCCCTGCAACTGCGACGACCGCTCGATCCGTTGCGACGTAAGCGCCTTTCTCAAAAGCTCCTGATAGGACGATGGTAGATTCTCAGCCCCTGACAATTTGCCGTGCTGGTCCAAACTCAACACACCCGCACCATCGTTCAACTGCGCGGCTACGGCCACTGGCTCAGGCTGCACTTGCACTGATGGCGCAATAGACGGCGCCGGCTGCAACGAAGGCGTAGGCGCAACAACAACCTCGCGAGTTTCTTCCTTCGCCGTTCGCCAGGCTATCCATGCGATAAAGCTCAACAACAGTATCGCGAGTGCCGCCGCACCAAACGCCGGCACCGGCGAGACTCCAAACAACGATACAAACCTTTGCCGCCATGACTCTCGAGCCACAGGCGCAACGTGCGCTGGACCATACTCACGATCCAATAACGGTGCGATCTGATTTCGAAACGCACGCAGATCATCCACCGCAAAGGCACACTGCTCGCAAGTGCTCAAATGATCAGTCACAAACTGAAGCTCATCACCCGTCAGATTCTTATCGACATACTCAGCAGTCTGTCCGCTCGTGAGGTGCGCGGCGGCATTATCATCGCCGCCAAAGGCTTCGTCACGGAGCGCGAAGAATGCTGTATCAACATCGAAAGCAGCTTCGACACGTCCCCGGCAAGCTTCACACTGACCAAGATGATCGCTCGCCGCCAGCAGCTCCGTGCCGCGCAGGCGATTCTGAGAGTAGTCCTCAATCTGTTTTTGACTCAGGTGTTCCACGAGTTTTCCATTTGAACCGCAACCGGGGTCCCGGTGGGCTTCATATTCAGAAGTTGGCGAAAGTTGTATGGTATTACCATCGCCCTAAATAAATCCTTTCAGCCGCCGCGCGAGGCGTTCGCGGCCCGATTTCCGGGCGTTTATCACTTGTTGGCGCGTCAAACCGAGCAATTCCGCGATGCGTGCATCTTCGATCGGCAACTCGTTCCAAAGCTCCGCCAGGCGTTCTGCCGACAACTCCAGCGCTGTCGCAAGCTGACGAATCGTTGCAATGCCTATCGCGGGAAACAGCGTGATGCAGCCAAAGCCGCTTGAGTCTTTCAAATTCAGCAGCAACGCCGCGCGCTGGTTTACGGGAAGCTGCGTCAACTCTTCCCATAGCCGCTGCAAAAACATCTTCTTCTCGGTTCGCCACGCGGGATCAGGATCGGGCGTCGCAGGATCAAAACCTCCATCTTCATCTTCCGCGAGTGACTCAACCGGCTGATCGCTGATCCCCTGAATCGCCGCCACCGCCGTCACTAATTCATCGAACTCAAGCGGGGCGCCAGCGTAATCAAAAATGCTCGCGACAGTGTCTGCAAGCTCCTGCGCTTTGCGAATGTGGGCTGGCAACTTCTCAACATCGGCAAGGTTGCGCACCGCAGTCTTCTTCTGTTGTTGCCAGAGAGCAAAACCCGCGATCGGTTTGCCGTTCTCGTCCCAGAGCGCGAAGCCGCGCTGGCGTGTCAGTAAGTAATGCAGACGATTCTTGAGCGCGTGTCGCTCGGGAAACTGGCGTCGCATCCAACGCGCACAAGTGCGGTGGGCGATGATGGCTGCCATCCCACGAACGTCTGTGATCGGATGCGTATCGGGAAGTTTACGAAAGCGCTGTAACTGCGTGATGAGTTGCAGTATCACGTCCTGACGAATGTCATCAGCTTCGGCGCGCTGCGTTTCCTGTTGCGAGTTGAAGCGGAGTTTGAAACGAATGACGCCTTTGATCACGGGCTCAGCATGGCTCGCGATCAGGTGTGAGAGAAGCTCGTCTGCCTGCTCGTCGCTGGTCGCGCTTAAAAGAGGTTCGAGCAAAGCATCGATCTTGACCGGCGACTCTTGCATATTGTTCAGTGTTCGAGTGTGATCTGATTTCGGGAGTTGCAGGATATCACGTGATGGACCCAGTCATCGGCCTCGATTTCGGCACAACCAACAGCGCGATCGCAGTCGCTGACGACGATCGACAAGCCGCGCTCGCGTCATTTGCAGACGGTCCCTCGACAACCACCAGCTTTCGCTCGATCCTTTACTTTCCTGCAAAGGACCGCACGTCACCACAGAAAATCGAGACACAGGCCGGACCAGAAGCTATCAACTCATATCTCGACGCGGACACGAAAGGCAGATTGATCGTCTCGATCAAGTCGTACCTTGCGAGCCCTTTGTTTACCTCCACCAGCATCAACGGCCGCCACTATACCCTGGAAGATCTCATCGCGATCATCCTGCGTCGATTGCGAACGGCTGCGATGGAGCAATTCGGCACGTCTGCAACTCAGGTCGTGTTGGGCCGGCCCGTTCGCTTTTCCGGAGCTGATAACGAAGCCGGTGAGAAACTCGCGTTACAACGTTTGACGGCCGCGGCTGAGCTGGCGGGGTTTCGGCAGATCGCGTTTGAGTTGGAGCCAGTGGCTGCCGCTTACCAGTATGAGACGCAACTCGATCGCGACGAGTTAGTTCTGATCGGAGACTTCGGTGGCGGCACGAGCGACTTCACGCTTGCTCGTCTTGGTCCAGGCCGAAAGAGAGCAGGTTCTAATCCCGTGCTCGGTACTTCGGGCGTCGCCATCGCCGGCGACACGTTCGACAGTCGCATCATGATGAGGCTCGTAGCGCCAAAACTCGGCCTCGGCTCGCATTACATTTCATTAGGTAAGGAGTTGCCGGTGCCCGTCTGGGTATACTCCCAGTTGTCGAGCTGGCATCACATGTTTTTGTTGAAGGCGCCGAAGACGATGGCGATTCTCCGAGAGGTGAGGAACCAGGCGACCGAACCCGGGAAGGTTGCGGCGCTGGTCCAGATCATCAGTGAGAATCTCGGCTACGCACTGTATCGCGCTGTAGAACAGACCAAAGTTCAACTCACGGAAAAAGAGCTCGCCAGCTTCTTATTCTCACAATCGATCGTGCAGCTCGAAGACTCACTCGAACGTTGGCAGTTTGAGTCGTGGATCCAGGACGACATTCAAAACATCGCCGCCTGTGTTCGCTCGCTGTTGGACCAGTGCGGAGTTAAGCCGGCTGACATCGACAGCATCTTCCTAACCGGTGGATCATCATTCGTCCCTGTCGTGCGCCGCTTCTTCTCCCGAACCTTCGGCGCAAACAAACTCCGCAGCGGCGAAGAGCTCACGACCGTCGCCAAAGGCCTCGCCCTCCGCGCAACGGAACCCCCAGTGCGATAGCGCCGGGTCAAACACAATAAACACGCCAGAAAGGGATGATTTGACCCGGCGCTACCGCGCTCGGTTCTGTGCTTTCCCACCCTCAAACTGTGGGCGGTACGGTGCTGACCTGTGGTCTGTATCGTTAGTTCAAAGCTCTCCGCGCCTTAGGATTTCGCGTTTAAAGTAGGGCCAGTAAGGCGGTCCAATGTTTGGTCGCCCGGAAGGGCGGAGAGGAAATCATGCGAGTCAACTTTAGAAGTTTCTGTGTTGCTTTGATCGCGGTTGCGGCCGCTTTCACCTGCGGCCGGGCGCAAACCCCGGCGGATAAAACGCTCGCCCCGTATTTCGTGGTCCAGGGAGATCCGAGCGTCGATCACCTGCCACTCAAAGACACACGAGTAGAAATCTCGGTTTCCGGTGTTATTGCCGACGTCAAAGTCAGGCAGATTTATCGCAACGAAGGATCACGTCCGATCAACGCTTCTTACGTCTTCCCCGCATCGACGCGTGCAGCCGTCTACTCGATGCGTATGCAAATAGGAAACGAGATCATCGTCGCGAAGATCAAAGAACGCGAGCAGGCAAAGAAAGATTTCGAGCAGGCGAAAGAGGAAGGGAAGAGCGCATCACTGCTCGAACAGGAGCGGCCCAATGTCTTCTCGATGAGTTTGGCGAACATCATGCCGCAGGAACCGGTTGAAATCGAGTTGCGTTACACCGAGCTCCTTATTCCCACTGACAACGTCTATGAAGTCGTGTTTCCGACCGTTGTTGGACCACGTTACGCCTCGCCACAGGATGGAAAGAAGAAGGAAGACGGTTTTGTCGAGTCGCCTTATCAACATCAAGGCGAGGAGCCGGCGAGCGCTCTTCACATCTCGACCCGGATTGCCGCGGGTGTGCCGGTTTACGATCTAACTTGCCCTTCACATCAGATCATGCCGCAGTGGCCGAGTCAGGGTGTGGCGCAGTTGACGCTCGACGACTCGGATCCGTTCCAGGGCAATCGCGACTTCGTCGTGCGGTATCGTCTCGCGGGCGATCAGATTGCTTCGGGCCTGCTGCTGTTCCAGGGCCAGGATGAGAACTTCTTCCTTTACATGGCCCAACCGCCGCAACGTGTCGAGACTGAAGCGATTCCGCCCCGCGAGTACATCTTTGTTGTCGACGTCTCGGGATCGATGGAAGGCTTTCCTCTGAACACATCAAAGCGACTGCTCAGAGACTTAATCGGAAAACTGCGCCCGACCGATTTATTCAACGTCGTGCTGTTTGCCGGCGACTCAACCGTGCTCTCGCCGCAGTCGCTGCAAGCTAACCCGCAGAACATCGCGCAGGCGATTCGTCTGCTCGAGCAACAACGTGGCAGTGGCGGAACAGAGCTGCTTGCTGCGATTCAAAACGCGATGAGCTTGCCACGACAGGAAGGCATTTCTCGCAGCGTCGTACTCGTCACTGACGGTTACGTTTCCGGTGAACAGGGCGTATTCGATCACATTCGCGCAAACCTGAACCGTTGCAACGTCTTTGCGTTCGGCATTGGTGGATCAGTCAATCGTTACCTGATCGAAGGCATCGCAAAAGCGGGAATGGGTGAGCCGTTCATCGTCACAGAAGAGTCGGAAGCTGAAGGCGTGGCCGACAAGTTTCGCGAGTACATTCAAACGCCGGTGCTGACTGACATCCAGGTGCGATCAATCGGCTTCGACACTTACGACGTGAATCCGATGCGATTTCCTGATCTGCTGGCGCAACGTCCAATCATTCTGTTTGGCAAATGGCGCGGGCCGGTTGCCGGAACGATCGAGCTGACCGGCAAGACGGGTCAGGGTGAGTACGTCAGTCGTCTCGATGTTGCGGGTAGTCAGCCGGATGAAGGTAACAGTGCATTGCGTTACCTGTGGGCGCGGTCACGAATCGCCGAGTTGTCTGATTATGGCTCATCGGACCTTGCGGAAGAGAACATTAAAGAGATTACGAGGCTTGGTTTGAAGTACAACTTGTTGACGCGTTACACGTCTTTCATTGCGGTTCGTGAAGTCGTGACCAATCCGAACGGTAACGCGCAGGATGTGAAGCAGCCGTTGCCGATGCCGCTTAGAGTCAGTGACCTGGCTGTTGGTGGTGGTGCGGAAGTTGGAAGTGAACCGGAGCTGGTTTGGTTAATGGTCGGTACGCTCCTGCTGGCAACGATCATGATCCTGAAGAGACGAAGGTGGTTTGTATGAAGCAACCCAAGATAATTTGGGGCAGGATGATCTGGGGCGCACAGCTCGCGATAGTTTTGCTGTGCGCTCTGGCACTCAAGCAATATTACTCCACCGCAACTGCGAATGAGTTGCGGTGGATACTTGCTCCGACAACTTTGATCGTCGAGTTGTTGAGCGGACGATCGTTTGTGTTCGAGTCGTACACGGGCTACATGAGCAGCGATCACACGTTTGTGATTGCTGTGCCGTGTGCGGGCGTGAATTTTCTGATTACGGCGCTTGTGATGCTGGCGTTGCGGCGGTTGTGGAACGGGCGGTTTGAAAGGGTGAGCTGGCGCTTTCTTCCGATCAGCATGGCCACGGCCTATTTGGCGACGGTGATTGCCAATGCGATGCGAATTGTGATCGCATTGGAGATTCAGAGGCGCTCGGTGGAGGTAAGCTGGTTGACGGAGAACCAGTTGCACCGGCTCGAAGGGATCCTCGTTTACTTTGGATTTTTGATGTTGCTGTTTGTCGTGACGGAACGGAAAGATTCACGGAAGATGTGGCTCTTTCCGCTCGGGATTTATTACGTGATGACGTTAGGTGTACCGATTGTTAACGGATCGTTTCATCGAGCAGCCTTCTGGGAGCACTTTGGTTTTGTTATCATGATGCCGCCGTTGATACTGTTGCTAATTGCACTTTGTTTCGTGCTGCGCACGGAACCGAGCGCGGTAGCGCCGGGTAGCTCTCTCTCGAAGGCGCCATAGGACCAACTCTTACCCGGCGCTACCGCGCTCGGTTCTGTGCTTCACGAGTAGCGACGGACCATGCGCGCACAGAAGTCAGCGTATTCCTCAATATCTCGCGGAGCGCTCGTGTGATGCGGGTTGATGCCCTTCGATTCGGGTGTGAAGCAGAACGTGAGCGTCACGTCGAACGGTTCGAGTGCCTTCATCATTCGATCAAACCACGCCTCGTAATTTGGTCGCTCGCCGTCTGACCAGCTTAGCCCCGTTCTTAGATAGCTCACTCCCAGTCGCTGCAACCACTGCACGGCGTCATCAAGACGCGGATCTTCAAAATGAAACCACTGGCAAACACCCAGTGCGGGCGTGTAGTCCGCGAACTGCCACAACGCACGCTTCGGATTCCCGTGCTCGTCGAGCAAGCCCATGTGGAAGTGACGGTAATAAGCAGAACCCTCGGCTTCACGATGTCGCGTCGTGGCGGTCCACGCAGCAGGTAGATCGTAAAGACTGTACCAGTGAATACGCGGTACACGATCGATCAGCAGCTCAGCCGAACGGCGCAGGCCAAACTCCTGAACCTCTTCAGCGCCGAAAGTCGACGCGCCGACTTCCGAAACCCAGATCGGCAAACTCGTCACGTCACGGATTTCCTGAAGCTTGTCGGGCCACTCGTGAATGGTCCAATGGTTCCAGTCGAGAGGAAACCCGTGTACCGCCACCACGTCCATACAGCTCAACACGCCCTTCGAATCCATGTTCCTAATGAACGCGGGATCGATCGGAGAAATGCCACCGAGCACGCGCAGCAGCTTCCCGTTTTCCGCCCGCACGGCTTCGGCGGCGAGCTTCACCATTGCGGCAAACATGCTCCAGTCAGGATCAACTTCAAAATCCCAATGCGATTTGTTGTTGGGCTCGTTCCAGAACATGACTGCTTCGATCATCGCGTAATCTCCCGAAGCTCATTCGTGTAGTCGAAAGGGTGATTCAACGTCGTGCGCCGGCAAATGAAGACCTCGTCTTCCGGATGGTCCAGGATCTCAAAACCCGCGCTGCGCAACATCGCTTCGAAACAGGCGCGATTCGGAATCCACCAGTTTGTCGGATCGTTCGCGTAACGTTTCTCGATGAAATACATGCAAGGAAACTTCTCGTTTTCGAACAGCTCGCTTTGCCAGAACGGAAAGTCGGGTGGCACTTCGATGCTGTCGCTCGAGCCGCGCAGCATCGATTGAGCAACCAGGAGATCGCCGACGACGTGTTCGTGAAGCAAGTCGAGTGCGAGTAGCGGATGGCGCAAGTGATACAAGACGCCCATGAACAAAACGAGATCGAATTTTTCGTGAAGCTCGCCAACGCGATAGACGGAAAGATTGCGAAACTCGATGTCCGCACCACTCACCCTCGCCGCAAAACGCGCCTGGTCCAGGTATTTTTCGTCCATGTCGATCCCGACGACCCGGTCCGCGCCGCGGCGTTTCATCTGGATCGAGTAGAAACCCGCGTTGCAGCCGACGTCGAGCACTGACTTGCCGGTGAGATCATCGGGAATGGATGAAGCGAAGCGTTGCCACTTCACTTCGGGGTAATCACCGAGAAAGTGATCCGGCGCAGTCTTCACGCCGCCGAGATCGAGATTGTGGAACCACTGGCCCAGCTCGGCGACACGACGGCGTATTTGATCTTGAGTTAAGACTTCGTTCATAGCGCTCTTGGCACACGTTGACCCGGCGCTACCGCGCTCGGTTCTGTTGGTATGTATGTCATCCGGTCATGTTGCTCGGCTAACAATCGCATGGCCTCGCGATAGCCGTTCAATGTGCCGACGTCGACGTAAACCTCACCGGCGCGAACGGCGAGCGCATCGCCACCTTCAGCGAGAAATGCGTTGACGAGCGTTCCGATGTATTCGTCACGTCGCTCACGCTTCTGCCACAATGCATGAAGCTCGTGCAGTACGGCGCCCGGCATCTTGAACGCGCCCCACACCCACGACGAGCCCGCATCGTTCTTCTTCACATCGATCCGCTGCACGCGACCGTGCTCGTCTGACACAACCGCATCGAAGAACTCCGGATGGTCCACCGGAAACACGAGAAACGACAATCGATCGTCCGGCAGAGCAGAGAAGCCATCTTCCGGAAACCAGATCGTGTCAGGCAGCCCAATGACGACCACCTCGCTGTGATCGATAAACGGGAGGGCACGAAAGATCGCGTCACACAAACCCGCGGCGGTGGGCTGCACCGTGTAGCAGAGTGTTGCCGGTCCAATCTCACCACCGAAGTATTCGAAGATGTCAGACTTGCCGGGCGACACTACGAAACAGATCTTTCGTGCGCCACCTTTGATCATGCGTTCGACGAGATACTCGCTGACGGCGCGCGGCCGCTCGTTACCATTCTCGTTGCGACTGCCAACGGGCAGCAGTTCTTTTGAAAATGCGAGTGGTTGAATGCGGCTTCCAATGCCTGCCGCCGGCACAATTCCCCACATAACTTCATGCCTCAACCCAGGTTGCAGTTGTCTGAAAAGTTTCGTGATGCGACTTATCGAGCGCTGAGTCGAGGATATTCTCCAGCTCCGCCGCTCGATGCGCCGCAGTGTGCGAGTCGAGCACTCGTTGGCGACCCGCATGCGCGATCTGTGCGATCTCAGCGCGTGACAATCGCATTGCTTCGATCACGTCTGCTGTGTCGCGTGCGACGAGAATCTCAACGTTTGGTTGAAAGAATGTATCCAGCCCGGCCCACTCATCCGATACGATTGCAACGCCGCATGCGGCCGCTTCGAAGAGTCGACCCGACGGGCAGTAGCCCATGCGCGCCATCGCGCCTCTCGTCACGTTGAGCGTTAGCGCAGAAGAGCAGAAGAACATCGCGTGCGCCGAAGGCGGCACGTGTTGCACGTACCAGATATTTTGTTGCCATGGAAAATCGATCGGATACTTCGATCCGCCAATGACGAAACGTTGCTCGGGTAAGCGACTAGCAACCTGGATGAACAGCTCGTCGAGCACGCTTTGTCGATCGGGCGCGTAAGTTCCGAGATATGAAAGATCTGCTGCGTAAGCCTCTCGCGCAGGAGCTGGATGGTGCACGTCCGGATCGACGCTGCCAAAGAGCGGAACAACACGTCTTGCTCCGAGCTCATCCTGCAAGGCCATCAATGCTGCGCCACCGGTGTAGCTCAACACCAGATCGAAATCCGCCAGCTTGCGCGGACCGATGTAAGCGAGCTGTTCACCGTGCTGGAGCGCTTCGAGTGTGATGGGTGTGTCGAGATCGTAGAAGACGCTCAAATTGATGTTTGATGAAACTACGAGCTCGGTGGCGGCGATGCCGTCGGGACAGTAAGACGTGACCACAGCGACATCAGATTCCGCGACTACGTCACGCGCTGTTGCCGCTACTTCGGACCAGTCGTTGTAGAGATAAAGGTCCACGCCGGGCATTTCGATCAGATCGCGATGCGCAGCGTAGTAGGGAACGTCACGCTCGAAGAATGCGATGCGATGATAGCGAGCGGTGAGTGCTTTGAAGAGACCGCGCAGGAGGGTTGCGTGGCCGTTACCCCACGATGAGCTGATCGTTAAGCCGAAGAAAACTAATTTCATTTTTTAGCCACAAAAAGGCACAAAAACACAAAATAGAAAAACAGAAATAGTCAGGTCCATAACTGATTCAGTTCGCCGGTGTTGTTCAGGGTTAGGAGCGTTGCGTTGTCGTCCATTGCAACTACGCTCACCGAGCAGGGGGAAATTTCGAAACGGTCGACCAGATCGATCGGTATCGCTGAAAAGTATGCTATTGCCGCGCGAATGACGTCGGCGTGCGAGATAATCGCGACGTGCGCCTGCCGGTGTTGTAGGGCCAGCGTCTCAAGCTCTTTGACGATCCGGTTTTGCACGTCCAGAAACGACTCGCCTCCCGGAATCATCGTCACGCTGCGGCGGCTGTTGAAATGTCGCCATCGCTTATCACGGGAGAGCTCGTCAAACGTCTTGCCGGTCCAATCACCGAAGTTTATCTCGTTAACGGCGTCGCTCGTTTGCACGTCGAGTTTCATGCTCTCGGCAAACACACTCGCGGTCTGTAGCGCGCGTTCAAGCGGACTGCTGTAGATCGCGTCCAGCTCCATGTTCTTAAAGCGATCGGAGAGACACTGCGCCTGCATCTTTCCCGTCTCGTTGAGGCAAATGCCCGGCGTGCGGCCCCAGAGCATCTGGCCCAGGCCGTCGCACGATGCATGCCTGATGAGAAAAAAAGTCGTCACGCCATTGCTCCCGCGGGTTGTGTGTTGAGCTGTGTTGTCGTCGCTGTTTGTGTTACTTCGGCAATATAGCTCTCGAGCTCGATGGCTCTTTGTTCAGACGTGTGACTCGCAAGCACACGCAGTCGTGCGCGCTCGCCCAGCGCGCGTCGCTCCTTTTGCGAGATGTCGTTGAGATAGGTCACGACATCGTGGGCAGACGAAGCTGTCAGGATCTCTTTTTCCAGCTCGAAGAACGTTTCGAGACCGGGCCAGCAGTCGCTAATGATGGGCGTCGCGCATGCGGCCGCTTCGAAGATGCGAACGCTCGGCGAGTAGCCCGCGTTACGCATGTCGGCACGTGTCAGGTTTAATGTGAATCGCTGCGAGTTGTAAAAACGGCGATGCGACGCCGGCGGCAGGTGCTCGATCCTTTCGACGTTCGCCGGCCAGGAGATCTCCCGTGGATACATCGGTCCGGCGACGACTGCCTTCAGTTTCGACGAGCGCCTCGCTGGTTCGATCAAAAGCTGATCGAGTGATGGCTGGCGATCGTCGCTGTACGTGCCCATGTAGCCGAGATCCCACTCCGGTGTCTGCTCTTCGGGAAAGTAGACTTTCGGATCGACGGAGCAGTACAGCGCGCGCGCCATCGGCGATCCGAATTCCTTCTCGATCTTTCGGAGCACTGGACCACCGGCGAATGACAAGTAAAGGTCATAACCTCGGATTAGGCGCGCGGTGACGTACTCAGCATCTCCTGCGGTAAGCTTTGCGAGTGTGATGGGCGTGTCGATGTCGTAAAACGCTTTGACACCGCGACAAGTCCGCTGCACCCATTCGCCGATCTCCACGCCATCGGGAACGTACGACCCGACGATGCACAGATCAGCATTCATCACCTTGCGAGTAAACTTTCGTTTCAGCTCGGCGACGGATTTGTAGAGCTGCGTGAGCCCGTACGGCGGATTGGGCAGGTCTCGATGCTCGGCGTACCACGGCACATCGCGTTCGAGAAAACAGACGTTGTGACCGCGCGCGCTGAGTGCACGAACGAGCGCGCGAAATGTCGTAGCATGACCGTTACCCCACGACGAGGTGATCGACAGACCCAGAATCACGATGTCCAGCGGTTTACTCATGCCGCCAAAACCTCACTCGCTAATAATTCCTGAAGCTGCAACGCACGATGGTCGTACGTGTGTTCCGCACGCACACGCCGCAACGCCGCGTCTCCGATCGCTCGGGCTTTTTCGTCATCCAAATCAAGCAAATGACGCACAACATCACCGGCATCGTGTGCGATAAGCACTTCCCGATCGGGCACGAGAAACGTCTCGATGCCTTCCCACGCGTCAGTGATCAAACACGCGCCTGCGCCCGCGGCTTCGAATATGCGCGTCGGTGGTGAGAACCCGTAACTGGCCATGCTGTCGCGATTCACATTGAGCACGGCGCGCGCCGAGCAGTTGAAGGCATTGTGATCGCGCGTGTAGACGTGACCGACGTAATTCACATTCGCCGGCATCGACTTGTCGCTCCAGCCACTGCCGCCTAACATGAACTTGAATTCAGGAAGCTCTTCGGCCGCCTCAAAAAAGAACTTCTCGATGCGCGCTTCGCGATCGGGTAGCCGATTTGCAAGCAACGCGAGATCACACCTGAAACGTTCGTCCGGCGGCACCGGATGGTGCGTATGCGTGTCGAGCGCGTTGTAGATCGGCACGCAGTCGCGTGCGCCGAGTGCCTCGTAACTTGTGACAACCGGATCGCCGCCGCCGTAAGTGAGAATCAGATCGTACTGCGGTATGAGTTCGAGAAACGGATCGGAACCATCAGCCTTGACGCGGTCCAGTGTTGCAGGTGCATCGACGTCCCAGAAGACAGTTATCGTGTGCGGCTCTTTGAGGTCGAGAACTGCCGCTTCGAGCTCCTGATCGTAAACACCGACGCCGCTCGTCTTCACGAGCATATCGGCACCACGGGCCTGTTCGAGCGCACTCAGCACACCATTCCCAGTTGCCGGATAGACCACCACGCGCGCCCAATCCGGATCCGCGATGTCGCGATTCTTTTGTCGATCGTAAGCGTCGGGCTCGTAAAACGTGACTCGATGGCCGAGGTTGTGCAGCGCGCGGATGATGCCACGATAGTAAGTGGCGGCGCCGTTCCAGTACGCCGACACGAGGCTTGAGCCAAAAAATGCAATGTTCATATTGTCTTTCATCTCGCCGTTTCTCATTTGAAGCGGGCAAGCCCCTCTTCCTGACTTGTTCCTTCTTCTAAGAAGCGTAAATGGCGAACAAGTCAGGAAGAGGGGCTTGCCCCCGCGGCTCACCATCACGAGTTTCTGAAATAAGCTCCGCGTAAATTTCGAACAATTGATCGACGCGATGCGCGCAGGTGTGACGTTGTTTAATCGTTGTCAGCCCGTTGATCGCGAGCTCTTCAGCAAACGCGGGTTCACTCAGTACTTTTTGAATGAGCTGTTTCATCTCATCGCCGTTGTGCGCGATGAGAAAATCTTTTCCGGGCGTGAAGAGATGTTCTGTGTCGTGCCACGGCGAGCAGATGAGTGGAATGCCGCAAGCAAGCGCCTCGAATGGGCGAATCGTGGGAATGCCCGGCAGCTCTTTCACATACGGTCGCCGCGGAATGTGTAACGTCACCCGCGCGCTCGCGAAAACTTCCGGCACTTTGTAGTTTGGCAGCCAGCCGCGATAGCGAATGCCCGCGCTTTCGAGATTTACGATTGCTGCGGCCGGATACCTGACGCCGTAGACTTCGGCGTTCAACTGCAAATCCTTTACTGGTTGCACGAGGAATTCGTCCAGCTCGGCAGTGCGTTCGTCGTCACCCCAGTTTCCGATCCAAACGAGATCGAGTGTGCGTTGCGTTCGCGGCAGCGGGTGAAAGACGCGCACGTCGGCAGCTTCGTGCCAGGTCCAGGCACGCGTTGTCCAAAGGTTGTGCAGGTACATGTCAGTGAGGACTTGTCCGTAAGCAAGCACGCCATCGTAATCTTTCAAGGTGAAGGGAAGACTCGCGTGCCCGGCAATTCGATGATGTGTGTCATGAAAGAGCAGGATGAAGTTTGCGTTGCTGCGACGATATTCACCGATACGCTCGATCAGTTCCGGCTCGTTCCACTCATGCACGATGACAAGCTGTGCGCCTGCAAGAATTTCCTGGAGGGGTGGCCCACCCGTTTCGTAACGATGCGTTGTGAGATGTGGAAACGCCTTTTGAAAATCGAGCAGCGGTTCGGAGCCATGCTCAGCAACCAGGTTCTGCACACTCCACGAATTACGCGGCTCATAGACATCGACTTCATGCCCACGCGCCAACAGCTCTGACGCAATTCCACGCAGGAAGTGCGCGTTCCCGTGGTTCCAATCCGAGATCAGTGATTGATAAAACAGGACTATGCGCACCGCGCGAATTCCTCCTGTAACAACTCCTCGTAGACCGCCAAATAGTTCTGGGCCATGCGAGCACTCGTGAACTCAAGCCCTCTTTCGTATGCTCGTTGCGCCATTTCTTTGCGACGTCTCGAATTATCGATCAATCCCAGCAGCTCTTGTTTCAGTGCTTTGCTGTCGTGTGGATCAACGAACACAGCAGCATCGTTCCAGATCTCACGTAGCGACTCGATGTCGCCGAGCACGAGCGCGCAACCTGACAATGCTGCTTCGAGTGGTGTGTAACCAAACGGCTCGTAGAGTGCGGGCAATGCGTAGATGGATGCAGCAGTGAGCCAGCGTTGAAGCTGTGACTCTGGAAGTGAGCCCAGCCAGCGACACTGTTTCGCAAGAGCCTCATTTCGAGTTGCTTCACCTGGCTGCTGAAACTCACCAGCCACTGCGACGGGCCAGGGAAGCTCGGAAGCAATCTCGGCAACGCGATTTATGTTCTTAGCTTCGTCCCACAAACGCCCGGCCGACATTATGAATGGGCGTTTCTGGCGTGGCTTGAAATGTTCCGGAGTGCGACCGTTGTGAATGACACGCGCATGGCTGAGCGGCCCGTAGTGCTGATTTAGCGCGCGCAACATCGCCGTACTCGGTGTAACGACGAGGTCTGCCGCGCGTAGCCCGTTTTGTACTTCGGTCTTGTAACGCTGCCATTCAACCGGCGGTGTATCGCCTTTCACCGCTTGCCACCACGAAAAGACACACGAATGTCCGGCGACGAGTGTCGGGTTTTTCCACGGCAGATTTGCGTGTGCGTAACCGTTGAGATGGATTAGATCTGGTTGCAGGCGATTTTCGAGGTGGAGCAGCCAGTCGCCGGCGCGTTTCACGTCGGGCCAACACTCGGGCATCCATTCGAGTTTGTAATTGCTCTTGAAGAGAGAGAGATTGGGGAGACTCCGGGCATCATCTTGTTGAGATGCGTTAAGCGATGGTCCCATGATGGCGAGCAGCACTTCGACGTCGTACGGTTGCAGCGCGCGTGTTAATTCAAGCGCGTAGGTCCAAACACCGCCAACGGTATCCGCTGTCATAAGGATTCTCATCGCCTGATCTCTCAAGTCATTTTTTAGACAGAATTAACAAGATGTTTCAGGATCTACATGTGAATCCTGAGAAATCTTGTAAATCCTGTCTACGACTTCTGCTAACAAAACAAACCGCTCCGCATCCGGATCAAAACGCCCATCAACACTCAGCTTTTTGATCCAATCAGTCGTTGCGAGCCCTCCCCACTGCCACTCAGCATCCGCCGGATCGCTTATCAACTCCGTCTTCGTCCCACTGAGCTTCTCCCCCACGAAGTCATAAAACGATCCATCAACATTTCGCAGCTTCGCACCACCGAGCGTGCCGTAGAACGCAATCTCAATGTCCGCATCGCGACCCATGTGCAGGTTCCAGCAACAACTGAGATTAATCACCGCCCCGTCCTGGGTCTCGATAGTCGCAACACCGTAATCCTCAACTTCCCCGGCCCCTTTCAGCCTTCCATTCGCAAACAAAGTGCTCTGAACGCGCGTGACGCGCGGAAAACCCAGTGGTCTCAGCGCAAGGTCCAACAGATGCGATCCGAGATCGAGAACACAGCCACCGCCTGCGAGCGAGAAATCACGAAACCATGCCTTATCCGGCCCGTAGCCGTTGTGAAACTTCGCGTCGACAGCAAACACTTTCCCTAACTCGCCGCTCTCAACCAGATCGCTCACCGCCCGCATCGCCGGTATCGCGCGATACGACAGATCGACTCCCAGCAGACGATCTGCTGCGCGCGCCGCATCGACTATCTTTCGCGTCTCACTCGCATTTCGGCCAAGCGGCTTCTGACAGAACACCGCGATTCCACGTTCGAGCGCGGCAATCGATTGCTCCGCGTGCAAAGAATTGGGCGTTGCAATCACGACCCCATCAAGCTCCTGCGCCAGCAGCTCCTCAAACGACGCGAACTGAACCGCATCGCGCGATAACTTCTGTGCTTCATCAACAGCACTCGCCTGCACGTCTTGAATCGCGGCGATCTCCGCTACTCCAGCTTCCACCACTGACTGCAGCCGGTTTCTCCCAATCCAACCAAGTCCGACAAACCCGAGACGCGGTCTGCGCGGCGCAATACTGATTTGTCTCGCTGCTCTGCTCATAACGTAATCAACGCCTTCACAAACTCTTCCGGCGAACGCTCCAGAACATTAAAAGCCTGTGACAACTCGGCGAGCTTGAATGTATGTGTGTAAAGTGGCCGTGGATCGAGAATGCCGGCGTCAATTGCTGCTATCGCTTCTCGCATTCCCGCGACGTACACCTTCGGATCGCGCTCGTGAGCATTGATGACGTCGAGTCCACGCCAGTTCCAGAGCTGCATGTTTACTTGTCTTGGCCCATCCTGGTGATATCCCGCGATCACGAGCCGGCCCCGCTCGCTCGTGAGCTCGGTTGCGAGATCGAGTGACTCCTGCTTACCCGTAGCCTCAATCACACACTCACAACCGCGTCCGCCGGTTAAATCGGTCACGCTCTGCACCGCCTGTTGCTTATCGTGAATCTCGATCGTCGCTGCTGCGCCAAACTCGCGCGCAAGTTTCAGTGACGAGCGCCTATGTGAGACTGCGAGCACACGCGCACCGGCGCTTACGGCAAGTTGCGTAACCAACGTGCCTAGAAAACCGACACCAACGATCGCCACGGTTTCATCCCGGCGAATGTTTGCGCGCTTGAAGATGTTAACAGCGCATCCCAGCGGCTCGGCAGGAAACGGCCCCTCATCCGGTACTCGAACAATCTCGTCGCTGCGCGCAAAGTCGTACTCCGCAAAAGCATGCGACGAAAGCATCGCCACTCTTTCGCCAACCGCGAGATCAGTCACACCCTGCCCAACAGCATCAATCCGTCCCCACGCCTCATGACCAGGCGCACCGGGCTCGACCGGGTACTTGAACCAAGGCTTTCCCAGCCACAACTCAAGATTGGAAGCACAAACACCGCAGCCTTCGACCTTCACACGAACCTCGCCTGCCGCCGGTGCACGAAACTCAACTCGCCGCACGTCGATGCGACGCGGCGCCGAAATCACAGCCGCGTATCCGGGCACAGCGCGTGACGACGGCGCCGCCTTCACTGTTTTTACTGACTGCACTTCCGTCTGCTCCGCACTAGAATTTGACTGCCGCGACCGTGTTGACTGCCGGTAAGCTCGCGACGCGCACATGCTCCGCGGAGAACCGCTCTTCTCCCGTCCGGATCCACTCATAAAGTCGCCGCACGCCCTCATGGACCGGCACGCGTGGCACCCACCCAGTCAGCCCGCTGAACTTACTCGTATCCGCAACGTAGTAGCGCTGGTCCGCCGCGCGCCAGTTTTCGAAACGCACCGAAACATCGCCACCATGTAGCTCTGCAAGCAGATCGAGTAATTCCAGCAGGCTGATACTGTTCCCCGGACCGCCGCCGATGTTGAAAGCATTCCCTGCAAGTTTTTTCATGTGCTGTTGCGCGAGTAGAAAGGCATCGACGAGATCGTCGATGAATAAAATGTCGCGCACCTGCATGCCGTCGCCGTAGATCGTGATCGGTTTGCCCGAGATCGATCGAATCACGAAGTGTGCAACCCAGCCCTGATCCTCGTTGCCATACTGGTGCGGCCCGTAAATGCAGCTCATCCGAAACACCAGTGCGGGAAGTCGATACGTGCGCGCGTAATCAATCACGTACTGATCAGCAGCGCCTTTCGAACAGCCGTAAGGACTATGGAAATCGAGTGGCCGGTCCTCGTTGATTCCTTTCTCGCGGATCACATCGTCGCGCGGAGCATATCGAGTTCCTTGTTTTTCAAACCTGAGATCGGCGAGATTGCCGTACACCTTGTTTGTAGAAGTAAAGATGAGCGGCGGCGGATTGTCTGCGGCCCGAACGGCCTCCAGAAGATTCAGTGTGCCGCGCGCGTTGATCTCAAAATCTTCGATCGGATCGACAAGACTCGACGTCACCGCCACCTGCGCCGCGAAATGAAAGACTTGTGACGCGTCTTTTACGGCTTGTTTGATAATGGAAAGGTTGCGAACATCAGGTACTTCTATATCAACGAGGTCGCCGTGAGTTTCGATCAACCAGCGGAGATTGCGTTCGACGCCGGTACGTGAAAGGTTGTCGAGCAAACGCACTCGATGACCACTTGAGAGAAGTCGATGCGCGAGGTTGGAACCGACGAAGCCCGCGCCGCCTGTAATCAAAATGGGTTTCGATTTGCCGTTTTTACTGACTGGCGCGGAAGTTAACGCGTTTGCGCTTTTGTGACGATCGTTGCCGTTGGTCGCAGCGTTCGTTTTACTCCTTGTCATGCTTGCCCCCCTGCTCGATACCCTTATGCTCAGTTGAGGTTACTGTTCGGATCAATCCCTAGGTCGGGAAAGTACATGTTGATCATGTGTATATCCGTACGCCTGCGTACCGGAATCCCAGAAAAGTAAGTACCGTGAAGAAATTGTTAGATTGCGACGACCGATGAGGTTACTGGTCGCCTTCTTGTTGAGCAGTGATGATCGCGTAACAACTGCAAGCGACCTTCTCCAGCTCGATGCGGTCGAGAATCCTTATTCTTCCGCGCCGCGATTCGATGAGTTTGCTGTCCTGCAATTGATTAGCGGCTTGCGTGACGGTGGCGCGTCGCGTGCCGAGTAAACATGCGAGTAAATCCTGCGTAATGTGCAGCAGCTCGGAAGTATGCAATCGATCGTCAATCATCAACAGCACGCGCGCTAAGCGTGCCTGCGGCGTGTGATAACGATGACAGGCGGCGAGTCGCGCGCTTTGTGCGAGCAGTCCGTTGGCATACGTGAGTATCAACTCGCGCATGCGACTACTGCGCTTCGCCTCCTTCCTGAAGATCGAAGCGGGAAGACGAAGTGCTTTGCCTTCAGTGAGTATCAATGCCTGGCTGGTCGAATGCTTTGCGCCCAACAGGATTGGCGCGCCGACCAGTCCTTCGTTGCCGATCAATCCTACTTCGATGCTGGCTTTGGATTCGACTGAGCTGACTAATACGACGATGCAATCCAGTGGGAAGTAGACGTAGTTCATTTCTTCGCTGGATTCGTAGACGGTTTCTTTCGCGAAGAGCGTGAGGATTTCAAGTTGCGGAATGAGGCGCGCGCGCTCCCGTTCTGGAAGCGCTGCTAACAATCGATTCTCCTGCCAACGTGTTTCGCTGCTTTCGCGCACCACTCCTCCGGGCAGAAACAGCAGACGGATGTTTTGGAGTCACGTACTGTACGCTTGCAACTATGTACCTTCGGTTCGTTCGCGTACCTTGCGAAGAAAACAAGAAATTCGAAACGAATAACGGTAACTTGATCTTGATCATCTTCTTTCGTCGACATGACTGACGCAGATCTAAATTCATCATGGATAGACGCGATGCGATGCGGCGACTTCGTCACCGCGTGGAAGATCAGTGATGCATTACTTGCTACAAAGAAGGATCAAAAAGATCTTCCGCGTTGGTTTCAGAGCGTTTGGGATGGCAGGTCAGTGGTTGGCAAGCGAGTTTTGGTGCGTTGTTATCACGGACTTGGCGATACGATCCAGTTCATTCGCTACGCACGTTTATTGAAGGCGATCGCGGCGGAGGTGATTGTTTGGGTGCAGCCTTCGTTGATGCCTCTGCTGCGTAGTGTTCGTGGGATCGATCGACTTCTTCCCTTGCATGATGGCGTGCCGGAAGTCGAATACGATGTTGATATCGAGCTCAACGAGTTGCCGTATCTGTTTCGCACAACACTGGCGACGGTTCCGGCGGAGGTACCGTACATCTTTGTAGAACCTGCTTCGCTGCGACAGAACGGATTATTGCGCGTGGGACTGATCTGGCAGTCGGGTGATTGGGACAATCGTCGCTCGATTCCTTTTTCCGAAGTGAAACGTCTGGCGCAGTTGCGCGGTATCGAATGGCACATTCTCCAACGCGAGGCTTCACTCGCGGGTTGGGACGGCTCAATGGGCTTGATTTCCGGTGGCGACAATCCGCTCGACGATGCACGTATCATGCGCGCCCTCGATCTTGTGATCTCAGTCGACACAATGACCGCTCATCTCGCCGGCGCACTCGGCGTAAACACCTGGACTCTCCTTCCCTTCGCACCCGACTGGCGCTGGATGCTCGATCGGAGTGACTCACCGTGGTATCCGACAATGCGTCTGTTCCGGCAACGTGAGGAAGGGAACTGGGACGGGGTAATATCTGAAGCCGCGACCAACTTACCAACCCTCCAAACAGCGGGGGCAAGCCGCCCTTCCTGACTTGTTCTTTTTTGAAACGCTCAGGTATGAACAAGTCAGGAAGGGCGGCTTGCCCCCGCTGTTTGGAGGGTCTGTTATAGTGGGACTGACTTTGCCCAACACGCTATCAACCTTCGCCAAACGAAGCGCTGCGGGTGGTGTGATCGTTTGGCTGATCACTCTTCTACTTACTACTTCCGATTCCGAGCAGGCTGAATTGGTCCACAAGGTTGTGTTTTGGGCGGTGCTCGTCGTCGTGCCTTTGGGACTTTCAGTTGTTGCGGATGGTTCGTCGTTATACAAGCTGATTGTGTTTGCGCAGCCTGTCGCGGCATTACTCACGGTCGTAGCTTTCTTCAACGAAAAGGGCGTGCTTTCCGCAGCGCTCTCGTCAGCGTGGCTCATCCTCAACATACTGATCGCGTTACTTGGATTGCTGAGACTTACCACTCGAGGCCTTCATCGTCTCGAAGAATTGAGCATCGATGCCGGTTTGTTGTACTTGCCGGTGGCTGGTGCGTGGCTCGTAATCTACCGTCTCGGCGTTCAGCCTTTCGATTTTGGCGAGATGATCGTTCTGCTGACTGCCGTCCACTTCCACTTCGCAGGATTTGCAACGCCGATCATTGCCGGCATGAGCGGGAGAGTTCTCGCGCGCCGGGATTACCCGCGAAAAGTTTTTGGACTTTCGGTCTTTGCTCTGGTGGCGGCGATGCCACTCGTTGCTGCGGGAATCACGTTTTCCCCGTGGATCGGATTTGTAGGTGCGCTGTTGCTGACACTTGGCCTGGTGACGCTGGCTGTGCTCACCCTCGGTTGGGTAGCGCCATTGATTACTTCGCCAGGCTCGCGCGCGCTGTTATTCATCGGAGCGATCGCGAGTTGTGCGGCAATGGTGCTCGCGTGTCTTTACGCTTACAGTCTCGCGACCCAAACGTTAATGATTACGATCCCGGGGATGGCGATGACGCACGGGTTGCTGAATGCGTTTGGATTTGTCACTTGTAGTCTGTTGGTATGGTCGCAAAGAGTAGTAGACTTCAGGCAATGAAGACATCGATTCTTTTAGCCCTTCTTTTGGTCGCGTTCTCTCCTTTCATCGCGCGAGCACAGACGAAGCCGGACAAAGACTATCTCGTTTACGTCCTTTTAGAAGGCGCGGACAAGATCGCGTTGATACGTTTTGGACCCGCTGGGATCAAAATAGATCACCAGATCGACACCGGCGACATGCCGATCGATATCGATGGTCCGCACGGCATAGTGCTCTCTCCAGATCGACAGTTTTATTACGTCACGATTGCACATGGCCGCCCGTTCGGATCTGTCTGGAAGTACTCGACTAAAAATAATGCCCTCATCGGCAAAGCGTCGCTGGGTCTCTTCCCGGCAACACTCGACGTCAGTCCCGGCGGAGATTTTCTTTTCGTCGTCAACTTCAACCTGCACGGCGACATGGCGCCGTCGAGTGTTTCCGTGGTGTCGACACAGACGATGACTGAAGTCGCGCGCATACCAACCTGCACGATGCCGCACGGCTCACGTTTGAATCCACAGGGCACGAAGCAATATTCGGCGTGCATGATGGACGACACGCTGGTCGAGATCGACACGCGAACATTGAAGGTCGCGCGGCATTTCATCGTCACCAAAAACCAGGAAAGCGGCATGACCGGGCCACCGGGACCGCGTATGAGCCCGGAGATACACACGCTGCACGGAAACCCTGGACACGGATCTGAGCCGCCGAAGCCGGGTGACAACGCGTGCTCGCCCACATGGGCCGAGCCTTCGACGGATGGCTCGTCGATTTATGTCGCGTGCAACGGATCGAATGAGATCGTAGAGGTGAACGCGAATACATGGTCGCGTGTTCGTCGCATCCCCGCGCGACCAGGTGTTTATAATCTTGATGTTACGCACGACGGCTCGCGTTTGCTGGCGACAAACAAGCGTGACCAGTCAGTGTCGATCTACGATCTAAAGAGTGGGAAAGAGTTAGTGCGGCTGCCGACGAAACGGAAAGTGCTGCATGGTGTAGTTGTCTCGCCCGACGATCGTTATGCGTTCGTGACAGTGGAAGGTGTTGGATCCGAACCGGGGACGGTTGAGGTGATCGATCTCGCGGCGATGAAAACAGTGGCGACTGTGGATGTCGCGCAGGGTGCGGCGGGGATCGATTTCTACAGGTAGTTGTAGACAAGATTTACATGATTTTTCAGGATAGACATGTTAATCCTGAAAAATCTTGTAAATCCTGTCTAACGAGTGCCTTACTTGCCGGGCGCGGTCGTGGAGCCTTTGTCGGTCTTCTCCCCGAGCTTCACGATCCACAATCCCGAGTTGATATCGTTGAAATAGATCAGACCATTGTGCGGCTGCGCGCCCCACGTGAGTGCCAGGTTCGGCCGAAACCCATCAGCATCGCCGGTCCAGATGCGCGCAATCTCTCGGCCCTGCCGGTATAGATCGCCGCGCAGCTCACCCGATACATCAACCACACGCCCGCCCCCGCTGTAGTAACCCACGTACATCAGATCGTTCTCAACCCACATGTTGTGCGCGCCACCTTCGGGCACCGGATACTCCGCGACTTTCCGCGGGTTGTTGATGTCTGAAACATCCATCACATGGACCACGCCGCGCACCGGAATACGCTTCGGCGATCTGATATCAAATATCGCCGGGAACACCTCATCGCCGACGAAGACGTAGTTGCGATAGCGAAACACAGAATGTGTGCCCGCCAGCCAGCCGTTGCCGTAAAGCTCGTTGTGATTGAAACGATACTGACTGACAAGCTTCGGATTTTCCGGGCTGCCGCCTTTTATTCCCGCGCCGACATCGAGTATCACCAGACCATCGCGCCAGTAAGCGAGATACGCAAGACCGTCCTTGACTTGTAGATCGTGAACGTAGCGCCCAACAATATGATCGCCTTCCTTCGTGGTCATCGTCGTCACCATCGGACCCTCGGTCTGCCAGCGTGCGACTTCTTTCGGATTCTTAACGTCCGCGAAATCGATCACGCGCATCGAGCCCGTGGCGTCGTCGGTCAGGTAAACGTAGTGACCGTCCACAAACGCGCTGTGCACACCGCCCGTAACTGTCGCCGTGTATTCCGAGATCAGTTTTGGATGAGCCGGATCAGACGTATCGTAGAACGCGATTCCGTTCTTTCGATTCGACGCACCTTCGCGCGAGATCACGAGAATCTTGCCGTCGGCGGTCGTTGAGATGTCGTTAACGAGGCGCGCATCGACCTTGACTGTGTCAGTCAGCTTCGGATTTGCGGGATCGGAGATGTCATAGACCAGAAAGCGATCGTTGATCGTCGAGTAGTAAGCGTAGTTGCCGATAATCCACTGTTCCGCGCCCTGAAATTCCTTCATCGGCACGCGTCCGATGATCTCGATTTCACGTTCCATAGCGCGCGGCGCGACGAGGATCGACGCACTCGACGAAACACTTCCACTCATCGCCGTCACGATGTAAGTTCCTGGTAAGTCTGCGACGAACGCGCCGCTCGCATCGACGGTTGCAGCGGTGCCGCTCACGGACCAGCGCGTGCTGAAGTCGCCGCTGGGATCTCCCTTGGCTGTGAAACGGATTACGTCGCCGGTGCGTGCAGTTTTTGCGCCTGCGGTCACAGTGAGACTGCGGAGATTGTTTTTAACTACTGTGATCGCGGTCGTCGCAGTTGCCGGACCTGCTGTGGCGGTGATGTTAGCTTTGCCTGGTCCAACACCGGTCACCACGCCCGCGGCATCGACAGTTGCGACTTGCGCGTTATCGGAAGTCCAAGTGACGGGAACGCCTGTGCGTGGATCACCGTTGAAGATACGTGTGACGGTGTCGAGTTGTACGTTGCCGCCGGTTACGAGCGGCGTCCTGATGCATGTGATCTCGATCGCCTTCACGGCCGGCGCTTTCACCATAAAAGTAGAAAAGCCCGGCGTGCCGCCAACGATCGCGCCGACAGTCACTTCACCAATGCCGAAGAGCTTCACGTTACCATCATCATCGGCCGCCGCGATGTCGAACGGCCCGGCGAAGTAAGTCGAAGGCTTTTCGCTGACGACGTTGCCTGCCGCGTCCTTCGCTATGACGGTGATCTTTACTTGTTGACCGACTTCGGCTTCCTTCGCTGAGGCGGTGACCGCCACAGTTTTGACGGCGGAAGGTGAAGCAGTGGTGCTTGCATCCTGGGCCAGTGCGTTGAAGGAAAGGAGAAACGTGACGAAGACCAGTGTCAAGAGGGATTTCATAATGCGGAAGAATAACGCTGTGAGGTCACGGTGGCAATGGTCGTACAGCTCTACTCTTCTTCGCCGAATATCTCGCGGTACAGCCAGGCGCGCGTAATCCGCCACTCACGGTCGACCGTTGAGGGTGAGACGTCCAGAATGTTCGCGATCTCCTCAGTGGTCCTGCCTCCGAAGTAACGATGATCGACAATCGTGGCTTTCCGCTCGTCGAATTGGACGAGCTTTTTTAACGCTTCATCGAGCATAACCATCTCTTCAGACTTCTCGTCTGACATGAATACGCCTTCGTCAAAGTCGACACGCTCCGCGCCTTTGCCGCGTTTCTCCGTCAACCGGCCGCGTGCGTATTCAATGAGAATGTTACGCATTCGCCAACTGACGATGGCGTAGAAATGCTTTCTGCTTTTCCAGTCGATCGGTCCGTCGGCTATGAGACTTGCAAGTGCTTCATTTACTAAGGCGGTTGTTTGGAGCGTGTGTCCGGCTCGTTCCTTGAGCATGAATGCATGCGCGATCCGTTTGAGCTCACGATCGACGAGTGGTAGCAGCTTCGCTAAAGCCTCGGGATCGCCTCGACTCCACGCTTGCAGCAGGTCAGTAATTTCGTGCGTCCGGGTCATGGGAGCATCCCGTTGGGCAATTCTGAAGGCCTGGGCCTTTTCGTATCTTAACAGCAAACGCCAATCTAAATGTCCAAAACTGTGGAAAGCTTTCGCTAACGTAATGAATTGCGGTCTGAAATCATTACGATAAGAGACCGTGGATCAAAGAGCCTCCGAGGCACGAGCTTTGATCCTTTTCCAATTCTTCGAGTCTGTATAGAATGCTGCCCGCAAACTGGACGACTCAACGCGCGTTAAGAAACTCCGCGCACGACTTCGCCTTTCGAGTCCCCATCCTTTAGGAGACACTTGATGAAGCGCCCGGTCTGGGATCGCATTCAGGAAATTTACTATTCGACCTTGCCGATGCCTAAGTCTGAGCGCAGCGCGTTCATCGCGAGTGCGTGTGACGAGGATCCTTTTCTGCTGCGTGAGGTTACGTCGCTGCTGAAAGCCGACGACTCATCAGAGGGTTTCCTCGAGTCTTCCGTCTTCGAGTTAGGTCTCAAGATTATTTCCAGGGATAGTGCGAAGAAATCCGCGACTTTAACCGATAGCCTTACGGGCATGACGATCGACCATAAGTACCTGGTCGAGCGGATGTTGGGCCATGGTGGCATGGGTAAGGTTTACCTCGCACGCGATCTAACACTTCACAACCGGCCCGTCGTCATCAAAGTGCTGCTCGATGCTTCCGTTAAAGATGACTATGTCGTCAGGAAATTCAGACAGGAAGTTGAAGCGCTTTCGCGTATCGATCATCCGGGAGTTGTGAATGTGCTAGGCGCGGGCGAGCTGCCGGATGGTAAGCCGTACATCGTGATGCAGTATGTGAACGGCGTGACTTTGCGCTCACAAATTCCGGTAGAAGGTATGGATTTGGAGCGTGCGGCACTGATTTTGAAGCAGATTGGTGCTGCGCTCGAACACGTACACGAGCAAAAGATTTTTCATCGTGATCTGAAGCCCGACAATATCATGCTGCAGTCGCTCAAAGGCGAAGAGCATGTGAAAGTCGTGGATTTCGGGATTGCGAAAGTAAAAGACTCGGTGGTCGCTCCGAGCACGGTTGATAAAGTGCCCGTTGGAACGGTGCTTTACATGTCACCTGAGCAGCTCCGTGGTGGTGAGCGAATTACGGCTGCGAGCGATATTTACTCGATGGGCGTGATCGCCTACGAGATGTTGACGGGCCGGCGACCGTTCAATCCGGCTTCAGCGCCGCAATTGCTGGAGATGCATCGCGAAGGTATACGCGTGAAGCCGATCGATCTTCGCTCCAATATTTCAAGCGAGGCGCAGGCGATCATTTTGCGGGCGCTGTCGTTCGAGTGCAGAGCGCGTTATCAAAGTGCGGCGGAGTTTGGCGACAGTTTGGCCCGCGCGCTGTTGAATGACGGGGAAACGGCGCGCCAGTTAGATGGCATGAAGACCCTTACATCCGGCATTGAAGGATCGTCCTCGTCCCAGTTAATAGAAACTGAGAGCTCAAGCAGCACGCGTGAACGACAATTCAGGTTGGGCAAGCTTCAGCTTGCGGTTATGGGTGGGTTTTTAGTGGTTCTGATCGCGGTTTTCGCCGTTTTGTGGATTCTCAAACAGACTACAGGTGATCCGACGCAGGCGAATACGGCCGGTACTACACCTTCACTTTCCACGCGCTCCCTTATTTATTCGCTGACGGTTCAAAGAATGCGGAACCGGAAAACGTTTCAAGATGCTTTTCAGTCGACTGGACAGGATATTTTTGACAATGGCGACAAATTCCAGCTCAACATATTCAGTCCCGGGTCCGGTTACGTTTATGTATTCAATGAAGGAACACCCGAGCGCAACGCGAGCAGCTTTACGATAATCTATCCGATTCCGGGAACCAATGAAGGTTCTGCCTCGGTGGGCGCAAATCAATGGGCGCGCACTAACTGGAACACATTTGGAGGCCAGCCTGGCACGGAAAACCTGTGGATCGCATGGTCCACTGCACCGGTCCCGCAACTCGAATCCGGCAAAGTGGAAGCCTTCAACAATCAGGGACGATTGACGGGGCAGAGTCTCGACACGGTCAAAGCGTTCCTTAACACAAAGCAGGAAGAATCCAAACCGAGAATCAACAGAGATAAGACTACTCAACAGACAAGTGTCCGCGGTGTTGGTGATGTGGTCGTGAAAATGATTGAGATACAACACAGATAAAAAGATGCGTATCGTGACTCGAATCTTCCTACTCATCCTCGCAATCTCACTTCCGCTAGTGGCTCACCCTCAGCAACCGAAAGACAGGTCGATCACTTCGGACGACTTCAACAAGAGCCGGCCAAGTCTCAAGAGACGTTCCATACCTCGCCAAAAAACATACCGGCTCGCTTCTCCGCCACTGGCCAAACGATTGGACGTAGACAGTGCGAGCACATTGAAAGTCGGTGTCACACTTTGGAAGGTGCATCGAGAAGGTTATGGACGCGAGTCAAGGGAGGTCGCTACCCGCGTCGAGGCCGGTACGGAGTTTCACGACGGCGATTTTATTCGCATAAGTATTGAGTCGCCGCGGCCTGGGTATCTTTACGTGATCGATCGTGACTGGTTTACTGACGGCAGCCCTGGCGGCGAGACGAATTTGATCTTTCCGCACCGCGGTGAAGACAATCGGCTGGAGGCTGGAAAACTGATCGACATACCAGCCCAGGCCTACGACCCATTCAAAGCAACCCCCAAAGCTAATCAAGCAGGGGAGATGCTCACCATCATAGTTACTTCCTTGCCACTTTCGTTGTCTCTCTCCGACGATCCGCTGCCGGTTTCGAGCACGCAATTAGCGGCGTGGGAGGGAAAGTGGAGTGGCATGACTGAGCGATTTGAGATGAATGGTGGAGTGGGCCAGACCCGGACCATTGCCGAGCAGGAAGCCACTGGCATGAGGCAGTTAACCCGCGACGACCCATCCCCGCAGACGATCTATTTCCTCGTTCCACGAAGCGGCGACGGGCTGCTTTTCAACCTCCTGCTCTCATATGTCAGGTAAACCCCTCCCTGCGATCTTCTTAGTTAACTATTGCCGGCAACTTACTTCAACGCAGAGATTGGAGAGACGCAGATCACCCCTCCGCTGAGTTTGCCCTGAAAAAGTTTTCTCCCGCGTGACGAGATTTGTTTCATTTCCGCGCCTTGTGTTTGTGAGAGCGGTTAGAGAGAAGACGACGGAGGGCGTAGATGACTGGAAAAATCTGCATATTGTTTCTGTCCGCAAATCCATGGACCACCAGCCGTATCCTGGTGGATGAAGAAGCCAGAGAGATTTTTGAGCGAATCCAGGAAGGTCCGCATCGCGCTCGATTCGCGCTGCACAAACACACGGCTACGCGCGCGATCGATTTGCAGCGGCTTTTGTTGTTGCACAAGCCACATATCGTTCATTTCAGCGGCCACGCAAGTAAGAAACACAAGCTCATTTTCGGTGGAGCACCGGGCCGCGGGAAAACTATCGATCATCAGGGTCTTGTGAATGTGCTGGCTCTTTACAGCCGGCATTTGCGACTGGTCTTGCTCAACGCTTGCTTTACCAAAACGCAGGCTCGCTCGATCGCGGATGTGATCGATTACTCAGTCGGCACGGGTAAGGGAATCGGCGACAAAGGAAGCGTCGCGTTTGCGGGAGCGTTTTATCGTGCGCTCGGTTTTGGCAAGTCCATTCGCGAAGCTTTCAACTCGGCCAAGGCGGAGCTCGTGCTGACGAAGATGCCACGAACGCAGGGAATCGAGTTGTTTGTGCGAGAGGGCATTAAGGAGAAAGATCCGTTTCCTCGAAATTCAAATAACACTTCCAAACTCTCCCCGGTAGATCTTTTAACCAACAAATCAAGTCTGGTGTGGAAAACGGAGGAACGATTTGAGATCGAAGTGTTCAAAGCTTCCGTTATCACCCGATCCAGTAAGCGGACTCAACATCAATAGGAATTTCGCACCCTAATTCACCCACCCGCTATCGCAGGTGGTACTGACCGTGTCCAAACAGTGGACCCGAGGTGGTGCTAACCGGCCCAAGGTCGGCGCAGGCGTGACGGCTCAAGAGAGGAATCACGCCCGGCAGGGTAATCGTGTGGAGTGACTGCGCACTCTCACACTCAGATATAAGGAGAAGGAAAAATGCCAGTTAATAAGAAATTCAAGAGTAGTTCGTCAGTATCAGCTTGTCGAAAGCCGCGCGCGAAAGCGCCAGGTACCAGAATTGGTACACTGGAAGACTGGAGAGGCGTCTCCGGCAAGTTGATTAAACCGAACGCGCGCAACGCGTTTCGCGATGGACGCTAAGAACCGCTTCATATATGCGTCTCTAAGGAGTGCGGTGCCCGGCCGCCGCACTCCTATGATCGCAATTACGCCGAAGGCGTTCGCTAATTTCAGCCCAGGGTTCGAAGCGCAGCGAGAACCCTGGGGCATAAGTGCAATCGCGACCAACCCTGAAAGGTTCGGCGGTTGGCGAACCCCTTTTCAGGGTTCTATAACCATTTAATATGTGCTCCCAGGGTTGTCGCTGCGCTCCAACCCCGGGCTGAAATTAGCGAACGCCTTCAGCGTAATTGCGGTCAAATTTCAATCTGATGCACTACTGAAATAGTCAGTCATTTGAATCTGTTGGTCATACATGATAAATAAAGTCTTCTGTCTTTCTTCCTCCGAGAGTAAGCAGTAGGTGCTCTCCGTAAGGTCTCACGACGTTATCTCCACAGGGAACTTGAAGCTCTTAATGCTACCCGCAAAAGTCAGATCCAAACTGCATGGGCTTTGTAGCGTAGTGCTGGTGTGTTTATGTGTCACGGTGTTGCTCGTGTTATCTCCGGTGCGCCAGTCAACCTCCATTCCGGCGGAAACTGCCGCGAGCGGCGAGTTAGAGCAGGTTACGCCAGGTACGCCGGCGCGAGGTGAGATTGCGGTGGGAGCGAAACGTGTATTTGAAGTCTCGGCAGGTGCAGGTACGCTGCTTCGCTTCTCGATCGACAAAGGAGATCTAGCGCTCGCGACGGCGGTGTATGGCCCAACGAGCGCAACGTTAGCGCAGCACGTCAGCGAGGACTTTGAAAGCGTCGAGCTCTCAGTGCCTGTAGACGTTTCGGGTATTTACCGGATTGAGATTCAGTCGCGCGAGAAAGAAGGTGCGCCAGGGCTCTACGAATTGAGGGTTGAAGTTCCGACTCCGATTACGCCCGCGGGTCGAAAGGACAGTGAGGCCCGGCAGGCAATGAACAAGGCCGGCATCTTGCGCGCTGAATGGACAGAAGCTTCACTCAGGCAATCGATAGCTGAGTATGACAAAGCTGCGCCTATCTGGACGGCGCTCGGTAAACTCAGCAGCGCCTCACAAGCTACTTTGAGATCCGCCGACGTTTATTTTTTGCTGAGCAAGTACACGGAGGCATTCAAACGATATCAAAGCGCAGCTATCCTGGCTGCCAGGGCACATGATCGATTAGCTGAGGCTAAGGCGCTCAGCCGGATGGGTCGTCTGTACTCTTTCACCGGTAAGAACGACCTGGCCCAAAATCATTTAAGCAAAGCCCTGGGCCTTCTTAGTCCGGTGGACGCTAATACCGCACCGGCTGTCAAAAACGCATACGGTGAAGCACTCAGCAACATGGGTGAGGTGATTTATTCCAAAGGCAATATGGCCACGGCGTCGGAGCAATTTCAACGTGTGCTGAAACTTCTGGAAGGCGATCGTAAAGGTGAAGCGAAGGCACACCTGTTTGCCGGCTACATTGCCGGCAGTGTAGGCGTGCCCGAAAAGGCGATCGCAGAGATTTCCGAGGCCCTCAAGCTGTACCGGGCGACAAACGACAGGAGCGGTGAAGGTCTTGCCCTCACACTTCTGGGCGTGTCTCATTCTTTTAAAGGAGAGCACGAACAGGCAATTGAGCTTCACAAGAAGGCAATCGGGATTTTTCAGTCTATCGGAGATCGGATCAGCGAGGCCATCGCACTCAATGGAATGGGCCAGGCTTCCGAGAAGCTAAACGATTACTCGACCGCCCGTTTCCGCTACGAGGAAGCTCTGCAAACCTTTCATGAAAGCGGTGTCCTGGATTTCGAGGCGGGCACGATGTGCAAGGTCGCGAAGATGTACCGATTGACGAAGCACCTTGAACAGGCCCTTACTTTTTACGAACGTTGTTTGCAGTTGAGTCGTTCTGCGGGCAAGCAGCGGACTGAAGCGAACGCGCTTAGCGAGATCGCGATCGTCTATGCTGCACAGCAACGCAATGAGGACACACTGCAACAGTACCAGGCTGTGTTGAAGTTCTATGAACGCATTAATGATCGTCGCGGACAGGCATTCGCGTTAAATGAGCTGGGTAGTTTTCTTCTGCAAATCGGAAAGAAAAAAGAAGCAGCGGATACTTTCCGGCGCGCGCTCTCGCTGAGCGAGAAGGCCTCAGATCCAAGCGTCACGATCACTACCTTTTATAACCTTGCGAGTGCCGAGCGAGCTCAGGGACATCTCGACGACGCCTATTCATCGATAAACAGCTCGCTGAAAATCATCGAGGGGCTGCGAGCGAACGTCGACAGCCCTGACCTGCGCGCGTCGTACTTCTCGGGAGCCCAGAAGAATTATGAGTTGTATATTCAGATTCTGATAGATCTCGATCACGCACGACCCGGCAATGGCTTCGCTGCTGAAGCATTGTTAATGAGTGATAAGAGCCGCGCTCGCTTGCTTGTGGATCTGATTCGCGAATCAGGAGCCGACTTGCGTAAGGATGCGCCGAAAGATCTCGTCAGTCGCGAGCGCGAGTTACGAGGGCTGATTCAAAGGCAGGCGCAATACCGGGCGGAGCTGGAGTTGAGCGGCAAAGACCCGGCTGAAATCACAGAGGTTGAAAACCAGATCGTTCAGTTGAGAGCTGAATACCAGCAGAGACAGGCACAGATACGAGAACAATCTCCGCATTCATTAGCTCTCTCTCGTTATGAGCCGCTGACGCTCGATCAGATTCAAAAGGAGTTGCGCGCCGACGATGTCCTGCTTGAATTCTCGTTGGGCGACGAGACGAGTCATATGTGGATGGTAACTCCCGACTCGTTTAAGCATTTTCAATTACCCGATCGCAAGACGATCGAAGGACTATCAACTGAGGTCTACAAGTTAGTTACCACCCGGCAGCAAGCCCAGATCCAAGAATCAGAAAAACTCCTGCTCGAAAAAGCATTCCAGCTAAGCCAGATACTGTTTGGACAGATCGCTACACAACTGGGAAGTAAAAGACTGCTTTTAGTAACCGAAGGAAGGCTACAACTCGTTCCTTTCGATGCGTTGCCGTCGCAAGCCGAATCAAATGCAGCGCCCAGATATCTATTGTTAGACCACGAGATCGTCCAGTTGCCGTCCATTGCTACGTTGCGCGCCATTCGTGCCAGCGAAAAGAAAAATCGTGATGCAGCAGACAAAGTCGCCGCTGTCCTTGCCGATCCGGTTTTTACGAGTAGCGATACACGCGTAACTAAATCTTCGCTCGCTCCGGCAGTCGCGAGTGCCGCGAACGAGCAAGAACATCCACAGTCGACACTGAGAGCGCTTGAGGGTTTGCGGAGTGGTGGTCCGGCACGTCTGACTCATTCCTCCGAAGAGGCTGACGCTATTGCGAAAGCAGCCCCTCGCGGTACGACGCTGGTCGCTAAAGGCTTCGATGCCACACGAGAGACGGCCATGGACGCACGACTCGGTGAATATCAGATTGTTCACTTCGCTACGCACGGCATTCTCGATTATGAGCATCCGGAATTGTCCGGCCTCGTTCTGACAATGGTTGACAAGAATGGTGTCGAGAAAAACGGCGTGATGCCGCTGCACGACATTTACAACATGGACCTTGCGGCTGAGCTCACGGTGCTGAGTGCGTGCCAAACGGCGCTGGGGAAAGACATAAAAGGAGAAGGTTTTGTTGGTCTGACTCACAGCTTCATCTCGGCCGGCTCCAGGAGTGTGGTTGCGAGTCTTTGGAAAGTGGACGATCGCGCGACGGCGGCGCTGATGGCAGATTTGTACCACTCAATGCTGCAAAAGGGCATGTCGCCTGCCGCCGCACTGCGCGCAGCCAAGTTGAAAGTGATGCAGGACCAGCGTTGGAGCAGCCCTTATTATTGGGCCGGATTTGTGGTGCAGGGTGAGTACACAAATCATATTAATGTTGCAAACAATTCGCGGCGCAATCTTGGTGTGATAGTTTTACTGTCGTTGCTTCTGATTTCGTGTAGTCTAATGGTATTGAAAGTTCGAGCCAACAAAAAGGCACAAAACACAAAAAAGGGTTCTTTGATGATTTAGGTATCCGTACTGTTCTTTCTTACTTTTGTGTTTTTGTGCCTTTTTGTAGCTGAAGTGACGACTCCGAATGGCGCGAGACTCGGCAATTCCACCGGAGAGTTTCGATGAGATTCTCGCCTGGCTCAATCCCGATCGTGACGTAGCCGGAACGATCTACGTCCAGCTTCGTCAGGACCTCACCAAAATATTTACCTGGAACCGCTGCCCCGATCCGGAAGGCTTGACCGATGAAGTCTTCGATCGAGTGGCGAAGAAGATTCATGACGTTAGACAAACGTATGTAGGCGATCCAAAACTCTACTTCTACGGCGTCGCCCGAAATCTAATCAAGGAAATTCCCAAAAGAATCAAAGCGCAAATATCGTTGCAAGGCATCGAGCCGGCTTCGGATCCTCGTCGCGAGTCGGAGCAGGAAACCGCAACTATGCGTGAAGATTGCCTGCGCACGTGTTTGCAAAAGCTTAGTAAGGATAAACGAGATCTGATCCTGGCTTATTACGCCAGAGACAAGCAGGCTAAGATCGATCATCGAACAGAAATGGCGCAACGGCTGGGGATCTCCGTCGAGACTCTGCGTGTGAAAGCTTTCCGGATTCGCGCCATCCTGGAACAGTGTTTGGAACGTTGCATCGATCGCATGGCCCAAAACAAATGAAACGTATCGCTCGAAAAATCATTGTTATCGGATGGGGACGCCGGGAGGATGACCCATGAACGAAGAGCCTGTGAGCGACGCCCTATTGCGGCAATTTTTATTAGGGCAGGTCGACGACCAGGAGCGGCAACGTCTTGAAAGTATGTTTGTTACGGGCGCTCTTTCGAGAGAAAGAGTGATGGCAGCCGAGCAGCATCTGATGGACGATTTCCTGGACGATTCACTCACCCCAAAAGATAGAGAACGATTTCTTGCGCAGTACGGTGAAACACCTGCCGAACAACGCAAGTTGCGGATCTCGAAGTCTATTCAGGACTGGGCAGCGAGCAGCCGTGAAGTGTCTCCGGTTAGCCCTGCTGCCCCGTCGCGGCGGCGTGGTCTGTTCGGGCGCGCGTGGCTGAGACCTGTAGTTGTGGGTCCGATCGCAGCCGTTGTTCTGATCGCGATCATTTTTATTGTTGTTACGCTGAGAAATAGCTGGGAACAGCGCAACAGATATCTCGCGATGCAGCAGGAGTTGGTGCGACTTAACACTCCATCGATGTTACGTGAGCCTTCAGAGTCTTCAGTGACATTGAAGCCGGGAGCAGTTCGAAGTGCGGAAGGAGGGGAGACCGAGGTAACCCCGCCCGCAAATTCTGAGTTTATTGAGCTGCGTCTTATTTGGACGCAGAGAGAGCGTTACCCATCCTATCAGGCGGTGATTCGAAGATTTGAAGAAGACGAGAGATACACGATTCCAAATTTGCAACTGGATAGCGGCAATGTAATTCGCCTGCGGCTTTCCCCGCGCTTCCTCACCCGAGGTCTTTACCAGATCGATGTGAGTGGCGTCGTTGTTAACGGCACGACTGGTCCAACAGAAGAGTACAAGTTCGTGGTTCGGGACTAGTGCGTTCAGAGTTCAAGTTCAGAGTTCAAGCTTTAGCTTGCGGTCTTAGGAGACACGTACGCAAGCTAAAGCTTGAACTCTGAACTCTGAACTGAGCTCTTGAACTCAGTGCGGCTAAGTAGAACAATTCTGCCAGACACGCTACCTGCTTACTTCTTTGCTGAGGGAATCTACTACCGCTTTCCGCGTTACGTTAAGCAGGAATAATTGCCCAGAGGGTTCTGGACCAGGCTTTGTAGGTTAGCTCTCACTCAACAGTTCACCTGCTACTGTTACAAGGAACAAAGCCTACCCAGGACCTTTTATCAGTTCAGCGTCTGGTTTTAGACTCAACGCTCTCCTTAAATCCAGAGCTGAACCACTCACAAATCACTGTTCCAACGCCGACGCGGCGGAAGGGTATGTTTGGATCCGTCAAGGGGGATACTCTTACAACCCAACAGGCCATAAGAAACCGGGGACTACGCAAATGGAATATGAACCACATGATTTCAGCCAGGCATCTATTAACAGTGGACAGCGAAAGATTAATTACGCACTCACGGTAGTAGACGAGAAGCTCGCTAAAGCCATCGAGGCTCTCAGGGACGCAATCGTGGCATTACCCACAGCGCGCAACATCGACCTCAAAAATGTGAATGCAGCGATCAAGGAATTCCGCGATCTAAGTGAACTGGTCGCGGGCGTCAACCCTCCGGGTTGCGACCCGGACTGGCCGGCGTAGCTCGCGCGCCCCATCAGCGACAGATCTGCGCCACCCTGCTCGACACGACGAAAACAGCCTACCAGCTTTACCGTTCGCTGATTATCGTTACGTCACTGATCCTGACACCCCGTTGACAGGCGACCTGCTTGTAGTCGGGTGACCAGGCGTACGCGTAGATCTGATCGCTGTTGAAATTCGTGAGTTGTTTTTCTACTCCGGTGTCGAGATTGTAACTCCAGATGTTCGAATAGCCGTTTTCGTTCTTTACGTAAGTCATTTGGCGGCTATCTTCGAACCATCGCACCCACTGCCATTCCTGTTTCGGTACCTTAAAGTGCCGCAATTCCGAGCCGCCATGGGCCGGGAAAATGGCGACGTTTTTCGTGTCTGAATTCTGGACGTAGCGACACGCAACCAGTTGGCTGTCGGGCGAGAATACCGGCATTCGATATCCCTCGCTTAGCTTTACCGTCTCACCACTTTGTAGCGAGACTTTCCAAGCGCTCATTTTCGTGTCGATCTGATTGTCGAAAGCAACCCACTTATTGTCTGGCGACCAGGAAGGATAGAAGTTGCCATCGGTGAACGTCAGTTGTACTGGATTGCTGCCGTCATCCGCATTCATACGCCAGATGTTGAACGGACCGTTGCGATCGGAAGAAAACACGATGAACCGGCCATCGGCAGATGCGGCCGGTGTGAAGTTGTCGCCGGCATCCCTCGTGAGTGGAGTCAGATCAGAGCCATCGGGATTGATGCGCGAGATGTTTAGCCGGTCCTGAACTATCGATGAGTAAACAATTTTTCCGCGACTCGTCCATGTGAGGCCGTAGTACAAACTCTCGCCTCCTGTGATCGGTCTCGTTTGTTGAAGGTCGCCGGGCGTCGAAATCCATAACTGCCACGACAGGTTCGTCTTTATCGTTACGATATTTTCGCCGGAGATGCTGACACCCTGGTACTCATCTAAATCCGTGGTAATTTTTTGCGGCTTTCCCTGGGGCAACGGGATCCGAAACAATCGATAAGGTGAGCCACCGTATTCGCGGGCGCTGACGACGAGACTGTTCATGTCGTTCCAGGCTACTTGTTTTATGTGAAACCACTCTGACCCGCCAATCACTTCTTCGTGTTTGTCATTAACATCGAACGCGAGCAGGTTCGTCTGAAACTTAGACTTCCAACGGCTTTCCGGACAAACAACCTTGCTGCCGTCAGGTGACCAGGCCAGACCGTAAACTGACAACGTATCCCCATCTTTGCGAGTAGCAAGTACTTCCTCGTTGGAGCCGTCGATGTTCGACAGGATCAACGAATACTCGGTCCCGCGGTCATAACGAACAAAAGCGAAGCGCTCACCTTGCGGAGATAGGCTGATCGGACTATCGACATGTTTTTTGATCTGCACCGGCGTGTTACCGGACCATGCGAGACGATACAGATTGCCGGGATCATCATTTTCTTTGCGTGTGAAATAAATATACTGGCCGTCGCGCGAAAACGTGATACCGAGGTACTTCACATTTTCCTCGGGAGGCACTGCGACAGACGAGTCGGGCGTGCTGGTGCCCATTACCATTAACCGCTGCTTGCCATTTTGTTCATCAACATAGGCCACCAGTTGGCCGTCGGGAGAAATAGCCGCCACGACTGACGTTCGCGTATTTGTAAGCTTCTTCATCGTCAATGTCTGTGGCGTGATTTTCTCTACCTGTGGCGGTGGCTTTGACGGAGTGAAGAGGTCATTGACCCAACGCGCTGCGACCGGAAGGAAAAGAAGGACAGCGAGGACGCCGCTTGCGCCCGCGAAAATCGCGGTTGCGGTTTTGTGTATTTTGATCTCATTGAAGATCGAGTCAGCAGTCGAGAGTGCCTGCGACTTGAGCCTCGTGAATATTCGTGATCCCCCGAATGGCTCCGGCGATGGTTGAATTGGCGGAATGCCGGGCGAGTAACCGTCAGCGTTGTGCTCCAGCTCTTTTTTTAAGCCAGCCAGATCGGCAGTGAGCTTGAGAACGGTTTGATATCTCTTATCGCAATCTTTCTCTAAGGCTTTCTTAACGATCTGGCGAAGCTCGGGCGGTACCTCGTCTGGAAAAACAAGCTCTGCTCGTTCTGCCGCGAGAATCAATGCGATCGAATCGTTGCGTGAGCGAGCTTCGAAAGGTGTTGAGCCGGTGAGCATCTCATAAAGCACGATGCCCAGGCTCCAGATGTCTGTTCGTTCGTCGACCGGACCTTCACGCAGTTGTTCCGGCGACATGTACTTCACCGTTCCCATCAGCATCTGCGGCTCGGTGAGCACCAGTGTGTTACCGAACCGGCGTTGCTCCGGCAAAAGTTCCGCGAGTTTTGCGAGACCGAAGTCGACGACTTTTATATAGCCGTCGGGACGCAGCATGATGTTCTCGGGTTTGATATCACGATGAACGATTCCGACGGCGTGGGCGCTGGCAAGCGCAGCGCCGACTTGCAGCGTTACTTGTAAAGCCTCAAGGGGTTTGAACGTTCCGCGTGCGAGTTGATCGCGAAGAGTAATCCCCTGGATGTGCTCCATCGCGATGAAATGACGCCCGGTTTCGGTCTCGCCGACGTCGTGAATCACGCAGACGTTCGGATGATTGAGTGCTGACGCCGCGCGAGCTTCCAGTTCGAAACGATGTACGCGGTGAGGATCAGCGGCGAACTCGCGCGAAATGAGTTTGAGGGCGATCTTGCGACCGAGGCTCTCGTCGTGTGCGAGATAGATCTGGCCCATTCCGCCCGTGCCGAGTAAACACTGAATCTCGAAGCGTCCGATCTTTTCCCCGGCCAGGAATTCGCTCGGTTCAGCTACGATTATCTCGGCGGCAAATTCATACGCGGGAGAACTTAGAAAGTCCTCGTTGTCTGCGTCAGCGGTAAGTAAGGCTTCCACCTCTTCCCGCATCGATGGATCGTCTCGGCAAACTTCATTGAGATAATCTGAACGCTCGGCAGGTGGGCGATCCTGGGCAGAATTAAATATCTCTTTTATTCTTTGCCATCTGTCATGGGTGATCATGTCCATTCTGGAGTTGTAATTGCATGGTTGCTGACTATAACGCGAGAATGGTCAGCTAAGTCCCTCAAGAACGCTTTTTCGTTCTGGTTAACTCGCGCTTGAGGTAGGCCTTCGCCATTTTCCATTCGCGCTCGACGGTGGCGTGCGAAGTCCTCATCACTTCCGCGGTCTCTTTTATTGTCAGACCGCCAAAGAATCGCAATTCAACAATACGCGACTGGGCCGGATCGATCTCACCGAGTCCATTTAAAATGTCGTGCAGCGCCAGCAGGTCGGCGTCGGGCTCGGCGCCAAAAGCCCGTATGTTTCTGAGAGATACGCAATAGCGATCGCCCCCGCGCTTCGTAGCGTTACTGGCCCGGGCGTAATCGACGAGAATACGTCGCATAAGCTGCGCCGCGACGCCAAAAAACTGGGCCCGGTTTTGCCAGTTCATGCTGTTCTGTTCAGAAAACTTCAGAAAAAGTTCATTTACGAGGGCGGTTGGTTGTAACGTGTGCTCGCGGCGTTCGCGGCGCAGGTAGGTCGCGGCGAGCCTGTGGAGCTCGCTGTAAACGAGTGGCACCAACTCGTCACGAGCGTCTTCTTCCCCATTGCTCCATCTTTCGAGTAATTGAGTGATGCCGTTGGACGAACTAATCGCCATTCGCTTATCTCTTTCTATGGGGCGAAACCATATCGGGAGTGTGAGTGGGCAGTCTGCAAGGCGCCCGTGGCTGCTGATTCTAACACCGGAAAATATTTGAGGGAATCTCGCAGCGGAATCCGCGTTGTATTGGAAACAGGAGACAGGAAGGCTTAATTGGGGATTTGGGACAGCCTTTCTGGTGAATTCTCACCCCGCCCCGCAGAAAACAAAGCGGCAGGGCATGACTTAATCTCCCGCTCCTGCCGCTTTGTTTTAATAGCCCACGATAGCGGGCTCAAAGCTTGGGTCGAGGCTCGCTATCGCGGGCTCTTGAAAGAAGCTTGTATGATAGGCGCGCCGTGAAGCGCGTGACCGCCATCTCGTTCTTCGTTCTCATTTGCTGCGCGCAACACCGCGCTGAGCAACTTCCCATTCGCACCTACACCACCGCTGACGGACTACCGCGCGATCGCATCTACAAGATCGTTCCTGATCCACGAGGCTTTCTCTGGTTCTGCACTTACGACGGGTTGTCGCGTTTTGATGGTTACGAATTCGTAAACTACAGCGTCGCGCAGGGTCTTCCGCATCACGTCGTCTTCGCTCTGCTCATCACGCGCAACGGTGATTACTGGGTGGCAACTTCCGCGGGTGTGGCCCACTTCAATCCGCTCGCGTCCAGCTCGGAATCGAAGTTCAAGACTCACGTTCCGGCAGGTCGACCTGATGCGGAAGTGATTACGGATCTCTACGAGGACAGCTCCGGAACAATCTGGGTGGGAACCGGCAACGGCCTTCACAAGCTGGTCCAAAACGGCAGTGATTGGCAGCTTGAGTATGTCAATCTTGGTGAGGACACACGCGAGCAGTTAGACATTACGACCGTCGTCGAAGATTCACCCGGAGTTTTATGGATTGGTGCAGAGCAGGGACTCTTCCGTCGTGTCAGTGATGGCAAAGCCGAGCGCTTCTCAACCAAAGACGGCTTGCCGCACCCGCACGTGCGCGACATCGTGCGCGACCCCGACGGCACTGTTTGGATCGCAACCGGACTCGGTCTTTGCCGGCTCAATTCTAAAGTGAGCGTGGGCCAGCCAATCGTCGAGCGTGTTTACACAAAGAAAGACGGCCTGCTCAACGAAGGCATCTTCTCGCTGTATCGAACGTCGAGCGGTGGGTTGTGGATGTCGACGATGATGGGCATTTCAGAGTTTTCTCCCGATCTGCTACCGGATGGCGGTCACTTCATTAATTACACTCGCGACCACGGGCTCAGCGACGCAGGTATCCGGACGATCGCTGAAGACCACGATGGAAATCTGTGGTTCGGCAGCGAGAGTGGCGGCGCTATGAAGATCACGCGTCGCGGCTTCACCTCGTATTCCGAAGCCGATGGTCTGGAACACGGGCGTATTGCTGCGCTGGGTGAAGATCGCAATGGCGAGCTGTTTGTGGTTACAGGCTCATTGCAGTCGCCGTCATTTCACATTCATCGCTTCGACGGGCGCCGCTTCGAAAATATTCGGGTTAACCTTCCCGCCGGCGTAGTGCCCACCTGGGGTTGGAATCAACTGTTTGTCCACGATCGATCCCGGCAATGGTGGGTGCCGTCGACGAGTGGACTCTTTCAGTTTCCAGCGCTGCGCTCGCTCGACGAGTTTTCGAGAGCAAGACCAGCGAAAATTTATACGTCGCAAAATGGCCTCAGTGGCAACGAGCCGTTTCGCTTGTACGAAGACTCACGTGGCGATATCTGGATCAGCATCATCAGCACTCATTCGAATTCATACCTGAATAGGTTTGAACCAGCAACGGGCAAGTTCTACGCGTACGGACAGGACGTCGCGATGCGCGCCGACAGTGCGCCGACGGCGTTTCAGGAAGATCGCAAAGGTGATGTTTGGATCGGTTTCTACTGGGGCGGTCTCGCTCGTTATCGAAACGGCAAATTCGAGGGGTTCACGAAAGCGGATGGAGTGCCCGCGGGACTGATACGCGCGCTACACGTAGACCAGCGGGGACGGATGTGGATCGCGAGCGCAGAAGGTGGCCTGGGTCGCGTAGATGATCCGGCTCAGGACCGCCCGACCTTTGTACGTTACACTGTGAAGGAAGGGCTTTCGAGCGATCAGATCACGTGCATCACCGAAGACCAGTGGGGCCGAATTTATATCGGCACAGGCATCGGCATCGATCGTTTCGATCCGGAAACAGGACGTATCAAACGCTTCACGATGGCTGATGGCTTGCCGAATGGTTTTGTGAACGTCGCCTACCGAGATCGAAACAACACGCTTTGGTTCGGCACGTTACAAGGTTTGTCGAAGCTTGTGCCCACGCTCGATGGACCGTCTGACGCACCACCAATTCTGATTCAACAACTGCGAGTAGCCGGCAACGATCTGCCGATTTCCGACTTGGGCGTGACACAGCTCGGCAACCTCGAGCTCGACGCAAACAAGAATCAAGTCGAGATCAAATTCGTGAGCCTGGGATTTCGATCGGGCGACATTCTTCGTTACCAGTTCATGCTCGAAGGCGCTGATCGCGACTGGAGTGCGCCGGCTAATCAACGATACGTTAATTATGCGAACCTGAAGCCCGGCAGTTATCGCTTTCGCGTGAGAGCAGTGAACGCCGATGGCGTCATGAGCAGTGAGCCGGCATCAGTTGCGTTCACGATCGTGCCGCCTGTGTGGCAGCGTTGGTGGTTTATCAGCCTGGTCATCGTGGCGCTCGCCGCTGTGACTCACCGCATCTATCGTTACCACGCTCGTCGTTTAATCGAGCTTGAACGAGTGCGCACCCGCATCGCGACCGATCTACACGACGATATCGGCGCCAGCTTATCGAAGATTGCCATACTCAGTGACGTCGCGGGCCAGGAGCTCTCGACGATGCGCGATTCTCCCGTTGCAGCTCCGTTGGCCCAGATAGCCGACACGTCGCGCGATTGCGTCGACGCCATGAGCGACATTGTTTGGGCCGTCAACCCCCAGCGCGATCACTTGAGCGACCTGACTCAACGCATGCGTCGCTTCGCCGAAGATCTGCTCGACGCCAGGGACATCGACTTTACAATTCGCTCATCGCTCGACGACAAGGACGTTGCTCTCGGTGCGGATCTTCGCCGCGAGGTTTACCTGATCTTCAAGGAATGTATCAACAATTTGGTCAAACACTCTGACTGTAGTGAAGCTATCGTAGTCTTCAGCGTCAGTGGTCCATGGCTGCTAGTTTCGATCAGCGATAATGGTAAAGGATTCGAGCCGGCGTCGAATGGAAGCTCGCCGGGAATGGGCGGTCATGGCCTGGCGAGTATGCGGCGACGCGCACACGCGCTCGGCGGAAGTTTGCAGATCGACTCCGGGATCAGCCGTGGAACGAACGTGACGTTAAGAGTTCCGATCCGGCAGGGATCGGGCTGGCGACGCTGGCTCCCGACCTACCCAAATGGGCGGTGACCTGTGACTATGGCTTAGCTATTATGCACGCTTCTAATGACTGAAACCCGCACAATCAAAATCGCGATCGTTGAAGACGTGCGCGAGATTCGAGACGGCCTCGGGCGCCTCATCAACGCCACACCGGGTTTTCGCTGCACGGGTGTTTACGCGTCCATGGAAGAAGCACTGGAGAAGATCCCCAACAATCTTCCCGACCTTGTGCTTTCCGACATCGGCCTTCCCGGCCTCGACGGCATCAGTGGCATCGCGATCCTGAAACAGCGGTATCCCGATCTTTTGATCTTGATGCTGACTGTTTATGACGACAATGAGCGCATCTTCGACGCGCTGTGCGCGGGCGCGTGCGGATACCTGTTAAAGAAGACGCCGTGGGAAAAGGTGGTCGAGGCTTTGCGGGAAGCTGTTGAAGGTGGCTCGCCGATGTCGCCGGAAGTAGCGCGTCGCGTGATCGGCTTGTTTCGCGAGATCAAGCCACCCAGGGAAGCTCCACACGAGCTGACGCCGCATGAAGTGCGATTGCTACGGATGCTGGTTGAAGGTCACAGCTACAAGACCGCCGCGGCGGAGCTGCACGTCTCCGTCAACACGATCAAATTCCACCTGCGCCACATCTACGACAAGCTGCAGGTCCACACAAAATCGGAAGCCGTCGCAAAAGCTCTCCGCCACGGCCTCACAAGATAATTCAGATCCGCGCTATCGTGCTTTTCAATCCATAAAATCCGCGTTAAGTATTTGAGGAGCGAGTGACGACTATGACGTTTCGAAGACGAGCGACAGCTTTCATCGCGATTACGTGTTTACTTTTTGGTGTAGTGGTGAAGGCGCAGCAACACGACGACAAGCAGGAGCTACGCGCAAAACTCTTCAACCAGGTGCTCAGTGACTTCAAAGACGTGCGCGAGTGTCTGCAGCAGGAAGAAGGCGGGCTGCGCAAAGCCCAGCAGGATATGAGCGTTGAAGAGCACGACTTAAACCGTGATGGCGTGAACGAGTACGAAATCGAGCTGAGCGGGCCGTGTACGTGCGGGATGGTTAATTGTTCGATCTACATCTACCGCAAGACAGGGCAGGGATTTGAGTCGATCCTGGATGATGCTGCCGGATTCGGTATTGAGCTGTTGAAGACGTCCAGCAACGGCTATCGCGACTTAATGGTTACTGCGCGTGACACCGCGGCGACCCAGGGTCAAATGACTTACAAGTTTGACGGCAAGCAGTATCGTGAAGCTAAGAACATGCTGGTCCAGGTCGAGACGGGAGAAACCAAACCCGCGTCACGTCGCTTGCAATTCAAACGTGGCGCGTCGGAAGCGACCGTGCAGGGTAAGGTATCAATCGCGCTGCCTGACACTTACCTTCTGGGCGCGCGGGCCGGGCAGACGATGACGGTAAAACTCACGGCGCCACGGAAAGCGGTGCGGTTTATGGTGATGAGTCCGACTACGAGGAGTCTGGTTGCTGATAACGCGCGTGATTGGTCCGGCGTGCTGCCTGAGACAGGTGATTACACGATCATTATCGACTCCGACGACCGCAACAGCACGTATACGCTGACTGTGAGCATTAAGTAAACTCAATTCCACAGAGGGACGTATAATGGCTGAGCCATGTACTGCCCTAATTGTGGACACAAAAACGTTGCAGGCCAAAACTTCTGTCGCTCTTGCGGGCTGGGCCTGGAGAAGATTGCACTCTCGTTGACCGAGCAGCTTCCGACTGTCGCAGTCCAAAGCCTGCAGGAACGCAAGGAGAAGCTTGAGCGTCTGGGCGTGGCGTCGCTAAGTGTTTTCGGGTTGGGTGTCTTCGGCTTCCTGCTTTACAGCATCTTTTCGAAGTTGTTGCTAAGTCAGGGACTGCTCGTCGCCGTCCTTGCTGTTCTCGGCACAATCATCTTCCTCGGCTCTGGTCTAGCCTCGGTAATCCTGTTTGCTAAAGCGAAGGAGTTGAAGGAAGCAGCAGGTAAACGGCAGCTTGAATCACCTCAACCACCAGTCTTCAGCATCACTGATCGAACAACAAATCTCCTGCCAGAACAAGGCAGGAAGGAGTGATTTAGCCGCGGATAAAAGTTAATGCCCGTTCAAGAAATCGATCTCGCCATACTCCTCCGCGCACTTGACGACGACGTTTTCCTGGCTGAGGCGCTGCTGTTTCCGGAGGTCTCGCGGTTTGGCGACGATCCGGAAAAGTTGAAGAGAGCGATCATCAAGAATGCAGTTCGTATTATCGAAACTGAAGCGCTCCTGCGAGTCTGGACACGCCTGAAAGCCGCCGCCTTAGAATCCTTTGAAATCAACCTCGTCCTCGATCCGCCTGAGAAGCGTCTGACCTGGCGCGAACCGATCGACCTCAGACTTGACGTGCTCCGCTGGAATCAGGGCGAAGCCGCGCATATCGCCCTCATCCCTGCGCTGGGGATCGAACTGTTGAGCACGAAGTTAACTGACTTGCAGGAGAATGCGGACCAGCCTTCGATGCTGCAACGCCACGCCCGTGCGGAATTGCAACGTCGTGGCGCGCTGGCAAATCTTCTCAGCCTGCTACTGCTAAACCGTACGCGCGGGGTGACAGTCGCCCGAGCCTTCTTTCAGGCAGACATTCGCACTCCGAAGCAAGTCATGGCCAGCGCGGGCAAGCAGAAGGAAAAGAAATCTACGCTCGAACAGACAGCAGTTGACCTCACGACGCAGAAACTTAGCCCGGCCTTCGAAGTTGACCAAGTGGTTGAGAATCTCGCCGAAGCTCTGGTGGGCCAGTCGGCATCCAGCGTCCTGCTCGTCGGTAAAGCCGGAGTCGGAAAGACCGCGGTGGTCCATGAGCTCGTACGCCGCAGAGGACGATTCGGTTTGGGTACAACTCCATTCTGGTCCACCAGTGGCGCACGTTTAGTCGCCGGCATGACTGGATACGGAATGTGGCAGGAACGTTGTGACTCACTGTGGCAGGAGGCGGAGAAAACGAATGCCATCGTGCATCTTGGAAACCTCGTCGAGCTGGTCGACACGGGAAAGAGTGAACATAACACGCAGGGTTTGGCGAGTTTCTTTCGCCAGCGCTTTGCGCGCCGTCAGGCTCTCGCAATTCTTGAATGCACGCCGGAACAGTTGTCGGTGGTCGAACGTGAAGATCCCGGTACTGTAAAAGTCCTTCGTCAACTGATGATCGAGGAGCCTTCGATAGAAGCCGGCCGTAAGATCCTGAAACGTTTCGCCAGCGAGCTTCCCCGGGAAGATGCAGTCAGTAAAAGTAAAAAGAAACAACGGCTGCAAACGCATCGAGTTACGTCTCCAATTACTGACCCGGCGCTTGAGTTGCTCGATCAGTTGCATCGTCGCTTTGCAGGCTATTCAGCTTATCCCAGTCGACCACTACGTTTTCTCCGCGGATTACTAGAGAGCCATGCTCAACGTGAGCCGGACCAGATTGGAACGAGGGAAGTGATCGAGGCCTTTGCCGCCGAGACGGGACTGCCGCTGTTCCTACTTGACGATCACGTGCTCTTCGATACTGACAACACCGCTAAGTGGTTTGAGAAGCGCATCATCGGACAATCCGCTGCGGTCCGCTTGATTGTGGATTTACTGGCCACGGTAAAGGCCGGGCTCACTCGCCCGCGCCGTCCGATTGCATCGCTGTTGTTTGCTGGTCCAACCGGTGTCGGTAAGACCGAGATGGCGAAGTCACTCGCCCGTTTCTTTTTCGGTGATGAAAACAGAATGGCGCGTTTCGATATGAGCGAATACGCCGACGCGCTGGCGGTCACTCACCTCGTCGGCGGCGTCACCGGAAACGAAGGCACGCTCACCGCGCGCATACGCGAGCAACCATTCAGCGTCGTTCTGTTTGACGAATTTGAGAAAGCCCATCAATCGTTTTTCGACTTACTGTTACAAACACTCGGCGACGGGCGCATGACCGATGGCCGGGGACGAGTGGCAGACTTCACTAATTCGATCGTGGTGATGACTTCAAATCTCGGGGCGGCAAAGTTTCGACGTCCACGCGCAGGTTTCGATGCCGCCGATCAGGGCCTCAGTGATTCTGATCGCGCGGCGCAGCGACACTTCACTCGAGCCGTTCGGGAGTTTCTGCGTCCGGAGATCTTTAATCGCATAGATTACATCGTGCCGTTTCTGCCGCTTGACCGCAAAACAGTTGAGCAAATTGCGGTGCGAGAGCTGAAGTTGGTCGAGCACCGCGATGGATTGCTGCGCCGCGGAGTTGCCTTGCGCACGTCACCGCAAGCGCTGGAAGTCTTGGCTCGTCGTGGTTATGACGCGCATTACGGCGCGCGACCGCTTAAACGTTTGATCGAGCGTGAGCTGCTACTGCCGCTCTCAGTCGAGCTCAACCGCCGGCCCGCAATTTTAGATGGGGGCAAGCGCACAACGCTGATTGCGAACGTGGACGTGAAGTCGGGGCATCTCGCGGTTGCGATAACCGATGAAAGTAAATCAGCGCGAGACGATTTGAGCCTAGCGGCGAGAGTCGACCGTTTGGGTGAGCTGCGCCGTCGCATCGTGCGGCTCGGAAGAAGTTCGGCAGTTATCGAGCTGCAAAACACAATCTGGCGACTGAGCGAGCTCGAGCGCCGGATCAAGAAGACAGCGCGTCGTGCGAAGTTGAGATATAAGGATGTGAAGGTCAGGTTTACGGTGGTGAATCCGGGGGAGGCCGGCGTCCTCGCTTTACTGCCGGACTATCGACGGAAGATGGCCATGTTCACCGAGGTCGAATCGAAAACCGCGAACGCTGAAGACGAGACGCTGCTCATGTTGTATAGCGGTGAGACTCCGGTGTTGACAGTCGAGCAGAGGGCCGTGGTCCAGGAAATCGAAACCGGTTTACAAGACTTACTGCGGCAACTACTCGATCTCCAGTTCCCACATCCCAATCGTGTGACGATCGCGATTTATAGCGAGAATAAAGATGCAATGTTTGAGTTGGCCCAGGCGTATTACAAGACTGCCCTGGGTATGCAAATGCAGGTGATAGTCTCTTACTACACGTCGAGTCTGCCGGAAGAGGTGCTGGATGAGCGTGGAAACGTGAGGGAAGTCGAAGAGGATGAGGAAGAGAAGGTGTTTGATCTGTTTGGTCGAAAGGTTGCGCGCAAGGAAATAAATAAGCCTTTGGAGTTTCTCTCGCACAAGCCTGACGCCTGCAATGCGATTGTTTTCAAGTTGGACGGCCGGAGCGCTTTTGCGATGTGGACCGGCGAGCACGGGCTACATACGTTCATTGAAGGCAAGACAAGCAATCCCGTCTTCGTGCATGCGAGTGCTGTGGATGTGAAGGAGTATCGTCCACCCGCGTTTCTGGCGCGGCGAGGGGCGGTCCAGCCGGCGAATGTGGGTGCGTGTCGCCGTACATATAAACGCGTCGAGATGTACGTAGAGGATGTTTCACTCGCGACGCGCCGCGACTGGCGTATGGACTTGCCGGCCGTGCTTGCTTACTTTCTGGACCAGCAACTGAAACGCGCCGCGGAAAACCTGATCGAGGAATGAAGTACCGTTGAAAGAACAAGTCAGGAAGAGGGGCTTGCCCCCGCCGTTGCTTGGATTGCACAAGCGGGGGCAAGCCCCTCTTCCTGACTTGTTCTTTTCAACCGGGGCAACTGTAGGGGCGGCGCTCTGTGGCCGCCCGTCTTCCAAAACTTTCGAGGTAAAGCTTTAGCTATAGACGAATGCACGTCAGAGTTCCGATTTATGTTGAGGAGCGGAAACCGGAGATTGCCGGGCTCGTCCACGTGCGCCCGGTAAGCCTGCGTCCGCTCTTCGTTTCACGCCCAACCGAACAAGACGTTAGCTTGCAACGTGGAACTGCCCGCCTCACAAACGCATTGCGTGAAGAGCTGGGGCGCCTCGCACGCCTGGCGCGTCACGAGGAGCTAGCTGCATATACTTTCTATCCGACGCTGGAAGAACTGGTGCTGGAGTTTCCGCTGGAAGTCGCCAAAAAGCGCTTCCAGGTGCGCCATCTATTCGTAATCCTCCAGGCATTCAACCGCCGCTTTGCATGGACCCCCAGCGTGCCGGATGTTTGGGTTGAAATCGCGCGCGGCGAAACCATTCGCGACAGAGTCCAGGAAGCGCTCACCGAACACTATCGTTTGCTCGAGCGTCGCTTCGGCAGTGAAGTTGTCCGGCCCGACGCAAACACAATCGACGGAAAGGCATGGATCACATCTATTGAAGTATCAGTAGACATTCCCAGCTCGTACACGCCAACTACGGAAACTTTCTTTGCTGCTATCGGCGAAGTGCAGGAAGTCGCCGGGGCCGCTGAATTAGCGCGTGTCGGCCGTTCGCTCAATTCGCTCTATCCGGATGATCTGGACCATGCGATCAACCGTGAAGCCGAAGTAAACGAGCTCTCGACCTTGCTGAGCGCCAGTGATCAGCGTCCAGTTCTGGTTATCGGAAAAAGACTCGTCGGAAAGACTGCGGTCATCCACGAGTTTGTTCGCCGCCGCATGGACCGGCGTAGATCATCCGAGACAACGATGCACGTCGCAAGTGTTGCCGATGTCAGTGGTGACGTCTGGCTGATCTCACCGCAGCGACTGATATCGGGTATGACTTATGTGGGTCAATGGGAAGGCCGTTTGCTGGCAATCCTGAAAGAGAGCCAGCGCAAACATCACACGTTGTATTTTGATGACGTGATTGGTTTGTTCTATGCGGGTCGAACGAGCTCCTCGCAGTTGAGTGCTGCTAACGTACTTAAACCTTATCTTGAGCGTCGCGACGTGCGCGTGGTTGCGGAATCGACGCCCGAAGCATTTCGCGTGCTTCAGGAGCTCGATCGGAGCTTCGCGGATCTTTTCCAGGTGGTGCGAATCGAAGAGCCAAATGAAGCAAAGAATCTACACACGTTGCTTGGCTCGCGACGCACACTGGAGCGACAGCACGATACGCGTTTTCATCCGGACGTCTTGCCCACTGTGATCGATCTGACGCGGCGCTATGTTTCTGACGCGGCGTTTCCCGGCAAAGCGGCGCGTCTGCTTCAGTCGCTGGCCGCAAAACACAAAGTCGGAGAAGTGGCTCGTGCCGCAGCGTTGGAAGAGTTTTCTGCGAGAAGCGGTCTCAGCGTAAGTTTTCTGGATGATCGCTCCGAGCTCGACTACGCTCAAGTTGTCGAAGCGCTCAGTAGGGAAGTGATTGGTCAAAAGACTGCCGTGACTGCGTGTGCCGATGCAGTAGCGATCGCGAAGGCTCGATTGAACGACAGCATCCGCCCGATAGCGTCATTCCTGTTCTTAGGACCAACAGGTGTAGGTAAGACGCAGTGTGCTAAAGCACTCACGAATTATTTGTTCGGCGATCGCGAGCGACTTATTCGATTCGACATGAATGAGTTTGCCAGTTACTACTCGGTCGCACGCCTCACGGGGACTATCGATGCGCCGGAAGGATTACTTACGAGTGCCGTGCGACGCTCGCCGTTTGCTGTTTTGCTTTTCGATGAAATCGAGAAAGCGCATCCAGCCGTTTTCGATCTTCTGCTTGGCGTAATGGGAGATGGACGTTTGACAGACGCGCGCGGCCAGCTTGTGGATTTCTCCAATACCATCATTATTCTGACCTCGAATCTCGGTGCGCGGGAAGCCGCGAGTGACGTCGGGTTTCGACAGACCAACAGAAGTGATGCGTCAGTCTATCGTCTCGCTGCAGAAAGATTCTTTAAGCCCGAGTTTTTCAATCGCCTCAGCCGCGTTGTGCCGTTCGAGCGTTTGAGTCGCGAGGATGTGCAGAAGATTGCGAACGGGTTGATTGCAGATGTTTTGAATCGCGAGGGATTGGTCCGTCGCGGTGTGAAGCTCGTTGTTGCAACTGGCGCACTGAATCTGCTGGTCGAAGCTGGTTACCATCCGCAGCTCGGCGCTCGTGCTCTCAAGCGAACACTCGAGCGACAGGTTACGGCTCCGATTGCCGCGCGCCTCGCTGCCACTCGCGCCGATCAACCGCTGATTGTTTTTATCAACGACGATCACGGGAGCATAAGAGTTGATGCCTGCACATTAACGGTCGTTGAAACGGAGGGAAGACTTCCGATCTCGGATACGGCTGAGTTTCTCGACCGCATTGAGGATGTGCTGATCCGAGTCGAGGACCTCGCAGAGCGTTTGTATCCCGGGAGTGAAATTTTGCTGGGCGACGGCCAGTCGTCCGTGACGCAGATACAGCGGGTTAATCTGCGACAGCAGTTGCGACGCGTATCAAGGATGCTCGATCGCGCGGATGAACGGCGCGCCAAACAGGACCAGCGAGTCTCCAGATCTACCAGCAGCCGTGCCAGGCGAGCCGCCGACAAGGGATATCAACGCCAGCTCGCGAAAGTCGTGACTGAGAATGGTTCGCTTAACTTCGATAACCGGCTATTTGCTCACAATCTGCACAAGCTCATTACGGAGCTGCCGTCTCAAAGTGAGACCTTCGGCAATAACATCGACGATTATCTCGTTGACTTGCTTAACGAGACTGCTCTGCTGAATGCTCTCTCGACGATTGTCGATGGCAGTAATGCACAAACGCTGATACGAGTCGCCTCGCTGGATGCAACTGGACGAACCGCGTGTCTACAGTTACGCGATCTCTATCGCACTTTGTTTGAGAAGGAATTCAATTGCAAAGTCATAAAGTCAGAAACTGACGCCGGCGCACACGCTCATATGCATGTCGCAACACTCCTGCTGGAAGGGCCGCTGGCAGGTCTGCTGGCGCCACTCGAGGTTGGCACGCACCTGTTCGTTTCCAGCGATCAAACTTACCAGCCGGTGGTCGTGACGGCTGGTTCCGGGCAACGTGAACAGTTTGAGAGTCTGCCTCCGGTGCTTCGCATTTACGCGGAACCGGAAGCCACTCTCGATCTTCGCACGCAATTGCTGTCGATCGGCAAGATGGGAAGCGCCGAGCTCCGCGCCTTTGTACTCGCCGCGCTCCCCGCGCCACACGAATTCTCTATGGGTAGTAATACAGGTAACAATAATAGTAACGCCGAAGGCGTTCGCTAATTTCAGCCCAGGGTTCGAAGCGAAGCGAGTACCCTGGGTATAAAATTAAAAATGCGACGAAACCCTGAAAGGGTTCGGAGACTGGCGAACCCTTACACGGTTAATGCGAGGTCTAAATTAAACAATACCAGGGTTCTATGCTTCGCTTCGAACCCTGGCCTGAAATTAGCGAACGCCTTCGGCGTTATCGAACTGTAGCAGAGAATTCGAGAACAAGTCCTTTAGCGTATATGCATCGATTTCCTGTCTTAATCTGGGAAGACTTCACGGGGCGCTACTCGGCGCGCTTGATTGACGATGAGGACGATCCAACGAAGCCCTTAGCCGGGTTTGGTCGCACGGCGCGCGAAGCGTTGGCCCAACTCAAGGAATATCTCACGTGGTCTTTTGAACATGAGCCGTGGCGCAGCGCGCCTGACTTTCTCGAACCAAAGCTCGTGGAATTGAGAGTCGAGGTGCGTCCCGAGTACATGCTCAAAGGTCGAGTGTACCCGTGCGATGAATCTTTTCCGCTTCGTGTCGCCTGTGTACATGGACGCCAGCAGAGCGGAATGCTTGTGTGTGCTCTGCCGATGCTCGGGGTTCAGTTTTACTATTACGAAGCGAATGCGTTGCGCGGGCTGGTGGCGACCTACACGCAAGAGTGGTTAAAAAATTCTACTCCTCAAAAACTCAGACGTTATCTGAATCCTAAAAGCGTGCGGCTGGAAGAGCTTGCCATCAGAGGTGGTAAGCCTTCGACTGTGATGTTCGCGCCGCCTGATATACAAAACCTCAAGCTGGTCGCGACTCCGCTTGGCTCAGACGAAATGCGAAGGAGTTTTTCTCGCGCGTTTGGTCGCGAGCGCCTTGTTTCTGAGTTGGTCCAACTACTGCAACGGGCGCGGGCAAACGTGCTGCTCGTAGGAGAGTCAGGCGTGGGGAAGACGTCGATACTCCTCGATGCAGTGCGGATAGTTGAGCGAGAAGTGCGTTCGAGTAATGAGGCCCAGGCAAAAATTCCCCGGTTTTGGACTTCAAGCGCCGCGCGTGTCATCGCCGGCATGAAATACCTGGGCCAGTGGGAAGAACGCTGCGAGCGCTTGATTCAGGAGCTGGCGCGGATCGACGGAGTGATCGCGTTCGAAGATCTGCTGGATCTGGTCCATACCGGCGGCGACGGAGCTGCCGAAAGCATTGCTTCATTTTTCCAACCATTCCTCGAGCGAGCCGAAATGCGAATTGTCAGCGAAACAACGCCGGTGGGCCTCGATGCGTGTCGGCGCCTGTTGCCGGGATTTGTTGACGCGTTTCGAATCCTGCGAGTGCCTGATTTTGCGCAGTCCGAAGCTCTCTCAGCATTGCACGCGTACTGCACAAACATCGAACGAAACAGTCCAGTGCGTATTAAGGGCGACGATCGCAATCTCATTTATCGTCTGTTCCGGCGTTTTCTGCCTTATGAAGCTTTTCCAGGCAAGACCGTCAACTTTGCTACGAAGCTTTACGAGCGCGCCAAGTCGGAGCGCGCCACGGAGCTTACGGGAGACCGCATTATTGGTGCGTTTGTTAAAGCCACTGGATTGCCCGAGCTGTTCTTACGCGATGAAATCTCGTTGGAGGAAAAGGATCTACAAGCATTTTTCGAGCATGAAGTGATGGGGCAAACGGAAGCGTGTCGCGCCGCGACGAGCGCAGTGCTGACGTTCAAAGCCGGGTTGAATGATCCAGCGAGGCCAATCAGCGTTTTGCTATTCACTGGTCCAACAGGGGTTGGCAAGACCGAGCTTTCGCGGTCATTGGCCCGCTTCCTCTTCGGCGCGGCGGAAGACTCCGAGCGATTCGTGCGTCTGGATATGAGCGAATACTCTCTGCCGGGCAGCGCCGAACGCTTAATTGCCGGCTCCTGGGGTGAGCCGAGTGCGTTTATCAACCAGATGCGTCGTCAACCTTTTGCTGTCGTACTGTTTGACGAGATCGAAAAGGCGGATGAAGGTGTTTTTGATTTGTTGCTGAGCGTGTTTGACGAGGGGCGTCTAACCGATCGATTTGGACGCACCACGCATTTTCAAAGCGCAGTCCTGATCATGACTTCAAACCTCGGCGCGATCGCATCGGAGACACCGGGCTTTGGCGCGGGTGAGATCGCTTCATCGACTTACCACCGCGCCGCGCAAACCTTCTTTCGACCGGAATTTTACAACCGCATCGACGCGGTCCTGAGTTTCAAAGCACTCGACAAAGAGAACGTCCGCCGCATAGCCATCAAGGAGCTAAACGCCCTCAACGCACGCGAAGGGATGTTAAAGCGAAGTATCAGACTTGTTTGGACCGATCGCGTCGTGGACCACGTGGCCCAAACTGGATTTGACTCTCGTTTAGGTGCGCGCCCGTTGCAGAGAGTTATCGAAAGGGAAATCGTGACGCCACTGGCGCTTCACCTCAATACCAACCCGCACCTGCGGGACACGGAGATTACGGTTGATGCCACCGAGAATCGAGTGATCGTGGCGCCCTGAATCACGCACGCCCCAGCATCTCTTTACCGACGTCAAAAGCCTCCGCCAGAATCCTGGTCCAGACCTGCGTGCCGTTGTCGCCATTGGTGAATACGATCAAGCCTCGTTGCGATCTCGGAAACAAGACTACCACCGTACTCACGCCCGGATCGCTGCCCGTGTGAATCAGTGCGTACTCACCGTTACTCAGATCAGGCATGATCATCCAACCCAAACCGAAGAACAGATTCCTCCCAGTTGGATATTGAACCTGCGGACGAACCATATCGTTGAAAACTGAGTGCGAGAGTCCGCTTCCTTTCAGCACGTTCGTGGCGAAGGTCCCGTAGTCAGCGATCGTGGTGAGCAAGAGATCGGCGGCATTTGCGCTACTGTTCTTGTGTATGTCGTATGGTTTGCCGTCTTTGTTGTGAGCGACAGCGAACCGCGACTCGTTCATCGAAGCGTCCCAGTAGAAGCGCGTGTCTTTCATGCCAAGTGGTATAAAGAGATGCTTTTGCGCCAGCCGTTCAAGTGGCTCGTTGAACTTCTTTTCTAAGGCGCGGCGCAGGTACTCGAAACCTTCGCCTGAATAGCTCACCTTAGTGCCGGGCTCAGCCATGAACTCCAGTTTGTTCGGCGAGCGCCAATTCGGAAAACCTGATTGATGGGTCAGCACGTGCCGGGTCGTGAGTTGCTTGTGGCGCGAATCGTTTTGAACGTCTGGATCTACCCAGTAGTTTGCCAGCGGTTCGTCGAGGTTCCACTTTCCGCCACTCACCAGCCTCAACGTGAGCATTATGACTAGCGGCTTCGTCAACGAAGCGACTTGAAAGATCGTGTTTACCGGTGCGTGTGAACGTGGCTGGTCTGGACCACTCCTTCGCAGCTCGCCAAAGACTTTCGCGTATTTGAGTTTTCCGTTTTCGATGATACCGACGCCGGCGGCGGGAATGTTGTTCTGCTTTAGCCAGTCAGGCAGCTTCTGCTCGAATGAGAGATCGACCGGGGCGGGTTTGGTGGTTTGCGCGTAAGTGCCTTGAGCGATTCCCAGGAGAACGATGAGCAGCAGGGACAGTATGCGACGCATAGTTGTTACGGGTAAGACGTTTGTTACTACGAAACCGTTAACACGCGATTAGGGTACTGGTTCAGTTTGAAATACGCCAAAGGCGTTGGCTAATTTTAGCCCAGAGTTGGAGCGCCAGCGACAACTCTGGGTTTGTAAACAAACATGAATTTGAACCCTGAATGGGTTTGGCAGTTGGCGAACCCTTTCAGGGTTTTGACGTTTTTGCGTGTTGGTCCCCAGGGTTGTCGCTGGCGCTCCAACTCTGGGCTGAAATTAGCCAACGCCTTTGGCGTTTCTCTGAGCAATCTCTGCTCTCTGCGGTTTAACATGTTTCTTTTACCGCGGAGGCGCAGAGAACGCAGAGTTTGCGCAGAGAAAAAGGGCGGAACCGGAATTGGTCCCGCCCTTCGATGTGTCAACTAATCAGTGTTGTTAGTAACCCCGGTATCCGTCGCTGTAGCCATTCACAAACCCTTGTCGGAAGTACTGCTGGTACAGCGCCCTGTTACCCAGGCGTGAACTGTAGTCCGTGTTCGCGTTGCGATAGTCTTCTTCGTCGCGATACTCGAAGCGTTCACCTCTCGAACGGTCCTTGCGGCCTTCCTTGATACCTTCGTTGTAGCCTGCGTTCAAAGCAGTCTGCCGAAGCTGGGCAGAACCACCGTATCCGTACCGATCGTCGTAGCGATCGTCATAACGACCATCATTACGATAATCGCGATTGCGACGTCGTTGTTCGCGTTCATATTCGCGTTGACGCCTAATCTCTTCGCGACGTTGCCAGTTTGGATCCTGCCATTGGCCTTTCGCTTCAGAGCTCGATGCCATTCCGATTCCTAGAAGGAGAGATAAACCAAATACAACTCCGAGCACTTTTTTCGTTAGCAAACTAGTTTTCATAACGTTCTCCTTTGCGTGAACCTCGCAGCAATCGATAGCAATCACGATGCCGCACTCGGAATCTGGCCCGAGTGTGAAATTTCGGTCGAAATTAGTTGCAGGATTATTACGATTGATTAGCTTATCGGGCGAGAACTAACGATATCGTTAGTGAATACACCAGATCGCAGAAGATCCCAGTCATCAATGCGAACGTCGCTGAATGCAATGTTAGCGAACGCTTGGTACAAACATCCCGAGATGACAACTTTTTACAACTCGGGTACGAACGAGTGGCAACTTTTCTGTAGAATCCGGGTATGCTCACGCTTCGTGCGTTCCGAGATGCAATCAGCAAACTATCGCTGCGAAAGAAGCTGACGATACTGACCTCAGTAGGCGTGTTACTTCCGCTCCTCGTGTTGACCTATTTGCAATATCGATCGCTCGCAGAGCTCCAGACCAAAACCAAAGGCGCATTCAAGGACAACCTTCGACAGGGATTACCCTTTGTAGAACAGCAAATGAAGAAACGCCTGGAGGAAATTGCAGCTCAAACCTTAAATCCAATCGGCAGCATGCATCTTTCCTCTCCTAATGCAGCAGCAGAGTTGGATAAATATCTCGCCGGCGTAAAGCGTAGGCATTCTGAGATCGAAGAGATGTTTGTGTACTCGGGCGAATACCAGAAGCCAAGGTCTGACATTCTGTTTCTATATGACAAAGCGCGGATGGCTCAGAGTTTTGTTGACGGTGAGCGCAAGTATTTATTCGTACCGAGCATGGATCAGGGAGCGTATCTGTTTTATCCGTTGCCGGGTCAGAGCGGTGTTGCGGGTGTCTTTTTGAGCAAAGGCTTTGTCAACGATGACTTGCTGGGTGGCAGTATAAATAATGTCTCGAAGATATATCACGGGGACACTGCTGTCGCATCAGCCCTGGTGATTACCGTTAGCGACGAGAATGGACAGGTACTCTATTCAAACGCTGCGGCTCAAAACGGATACTTTCTCGAAAGCAACTTTGATCGTCCGTTCTCCAATTGGAAAGCAAGAGTTGGTCTGAAGGGTACAAATATCGATGAGCTCGCGCGCAATAGTTTTCTGCATAGTGCGGGAGCGACCGTCCTGGTCCTGGTGGTCTTATTTTTTGGTATGGCGCTTACTATACGGGCCACCGATCGCGAAGCGCGTCTGGCCCAGGCGAAGTCGAATTTCGTCTCAAATGTCTCGCACGAGCTAAAAACCCCGCTCGCATTACTCAGTCTGTTTTCTGAAATCCTCGAGCTGGGTCGCGTTAACAGTGAAGAGAAGAAGACGGAGTATTACCGCATCATCCGTCACGAGAGTCTGCGTTTGAACAAGATGATCGACAACATCCTCGACTTCTCAAAAATCGAGGCGGGACGGAAAACTTATGTTTTCGCCGATAGTGATATGGCAGAAGTGATCGAGCAGGTAATTTCCAGCTATCGCTATCAGATCGTCAACTCCGGCTTTGATATTCAAACAAACACACAACCGGATTTGCCGGCGGTCTTGATTGATCGCGATGCGATGGCGCAGGCTGTCTCAAATCTGATCGATAATGCGATTAAATATTCGGGCGACGTGAAGCAGCTTTCGATCACAACTGAGAAGCGTGGAGCGGATCTATCTATTGAAATAGCAGATCGAGGAATCGGAATTCCGCGCGCTGAACAGGCAAAAGTTTTTGAGAAGTTTTACCGTGTCGGCAACGGGCTGGTCCATGATGTTAAGGGCAGTGGCCTCGGTCTGTCTCTGGTGAAGCACATTGTCGAAGCTCATAACGGAACTATCTCGGTCGAGAGTGAAGTCGGGAAGGGAAGTCGTTTTACGATTCTCCTTCCCATTGCCCGTTCATAGGAGAGACGTAAGTTGGCCAAAGTCCTGATAATAGAAGACGAACCCAACATGGTTCTCGGCCTGAAAGATAGCTGTGAGTATGAGGGTTACGAGGTCGCTGTCGCGCGCAACGGCAAGGAAGGGTTGGAGAAGGCCACGACCGAGAAACCTGACATCATTCTGCTCGATGTGATGCTGCCTTTGATGAGCGGAATAGATGTGTGTCGCACGTTGCGCACGCGCGGGATCGAGACTCCGATCCTGATGCTGACTGCGCGGAGTCAGGAAATCGACAAGGTGGTCGGGCTGGAAGTCGGCGCAGATGATTACGTGACGAAACCATTTAGCATCAAGGAGCTGCTCGCGCGTATCCGGGCGCACTTGCGCAGGGCTTCGAAACAAGTCGTCGAACTCGAAAATTTTTCCTTTGGCGATGTAGAGTTGAATTTCAAGAAATACGCGGCGCGCAAAGGCGGACAGGCATTAGATCTTTCAGCGCGAGAGTTTGAGCTCCTGCGCTACCTAATCCGGCGTCGCGGTGAAATCGTCACACGCGATCAACTGCTCGACGAAGTTTGGGGTTATCGCAGCACTCCGGTTACGCGCACCGTTGACAACCATATCGCGAGGCTGCGGCAGAAAATCGAACAAGACCCGTCGGAACCTCAGCATATTATCACCGTCCACCGGATCGGCTATCGCTTCGTCGAGTAGACGACCTCTTCGTCCGGTACAACTTTTTACAATCTGGTTACAGTGTGTGGAGACTTGGAAGTACAAACATTATAGGCTCTCATTAAGGAGAATCTTAATTTTGAAAAACAACGCTCTGTTAACTGTGGCGTCGCTGCTCTCGATCCTCTTCTTGACGTTTCACCTCGCGGACGACATCGTCCGCGGCTATGAAAAGGGAGGGCTCTCAAACCTCATCGCTGTGCCCATCGTTGTCCTTTGGCTCTATGGAACGTTGGTGCTCAACGGAAGGCGATCGGGATTCATCATCAATCTATTTCTGTCACTCTTTGCGTTGATCGTTCCCATCATCCACATGAAGGGAAAGGGGGTCGGCCTCGCCAGCAGGGTCGCTGGTTCCAGCGGAGCATTCTTCTTCGTGTGGACGCTGCTCGCAATCAGCGTGACCGCGCTCTTCTCGATCGTCTTGTCGATCCGTGGACTGTGGCGCGTGCGACGTTCAAAACTAGACGCTTAGCGAGCCACGAAAACCGCGAGCGGCGTAGTAAGAGTCTGCGCCATTGTGATAGAGGAAGACCTGGTTGTAGCGGCGATCGCAAAAGAGCGCGCCGCCGAGTTTTCTAATATTAGCAGGTGTCTTCACCCAGCTCGATGTTTTCAGATCGAAATTTCCGAGTTTCTGTAGCTTCCGATATTGTTCTTCCGTTAACAGCTCAACGTCCATAGCGGTAGCCATGTCAACAGCGCTGTTTTTGGGTTTATGTTCTTTACGTCCCTCCAGCGCTTCATGATCGTAACAAACACTTCTGCGATCTTTGGGACTCTCGACTGAACAATCATAAAAAGTGTATTCACCCGTCTTATCAAACCCGACAACATCCGGTTCACCGCCAGTTCTTTCCATTTCATTGAGTGACCAGAGTTTTTCAGGATTCGCTTCCAGCTTTGCTTGGACTTTGGTCCATTCCAGACCTTTATGGCGGTTCATGTTCTTCTCAAAACGAGCTTTCAGTCTTTTGAGTAGTTCTTCACGTTGTTGTGCTGACAACTCTTTTTTAGTTTTGTTCATGGTTTTATATTAGCTCTTCAATTTAAGGTAGCTACGAACTGGTTGACTGGTGGTTCAGGTTGAAAATACGCCGAAGGCGATGGCTAATTTCAGCCAAGGTTGGAGCGCCAGCGACAACCTTGGGTTTGTAATCAACATGAATTAACCCTGTAAGGGTTCGCCAATCGCCTAACCCTTTCAGGGTTAGCGTGGATTTGAATTGTTACCCAAGGTTGTCGCTGGCGCTCCAACCTTGGGCTGAAATTAGCCAACGCCTGCCGCGTACTTTCAAACTGAACCAGTACTACTGGGTGATCTGAAACTGCGTCTTAAGCGTGGCGGTCGAGTCGCCACCGGCCCACACGTCGAAGGTGGCGGACTCCTGCACCCAGCCTCTCGTTGCGGAACTCCAATACGTCAGCTCCGCCTTACCTATCGTGAACCGAACGGTCTTCTTCTCGCCCGGCGCGAGCACGACGCGCTCGAAACCTTTCAACTCACGCACGGGTCTCGACGCGCTGCCGGACCACTGGTGTATGTATAGCTGTGCGACTTCCTCACCAGCACGATGTCCTGTGTTTTCTACGTCTACAGACACTTCCACTGCCTCGCCCAATTTCGCCGTCGGTTTGCTTGCGCGTAGGTTCGTGTAGCTGAAACTCGTGTAGCTCAGGCCGTAGCCGAAGGGGTAAAGCGGCGAGGTTGGGATGTCCCAGTAGCGCGACTTGAATCCCGGTTTGGTCTCAGGCTCTTGGGTTAGGTTGCGAGCGTAGTAGATGGGGATTTGACCTGAGCTGCGCGGCCACGTGATCGGGAGTTTGCCGACCGGTGTCGCGTCGCCCCAGAGCAGATCGGCGATAGCATTCCCTCCCTCTGCGCCGGGGTGCCACGCTTCGAGAATCGCGGGGACGCGCGTTGCGGCCCAGGAGATGTCGAGCGGGCGCCCGTTGACGAGCACGAGCACTGTTGGTTTTCCGAGAGTGGAGACCGCTTCGAGCAGCTCCCGCTGCCGTCCCGGCAGCTCGATGGTCGACTGCGACGCCGCCTCTCCACTCATCTCTTCATGCTGGCCCAACACCATCACAACTAAGTCGGACGAACCTGCGAGCTTCACAGCCTTATCGAACTCTTCTTGCCTTTGCGTTTCATTCCAGGGTGCAGGCCGCGGGCCGAAGAACACTTCGAATATCGACGGGTACGCACGTCGGATATCTACGCCGGGCGCATATTCGACCTTCACGCCCGGACGAACCTTCGCACGAATGCCTTCGAGCATGGTGACCGCGCTCTTCATGTCATCGGCTAAGCTCCACGAACCACGGATGTCGCGCTTGGAATCTGCTAATGGTCCTATAACTGCGATGGACGAGAACTTCCGATCGAGAGGGAGAAGGTTGCCCTCGTTGCGCAGCAGCACCGCCGAGCGTTGAGCAGCAATGCGCGCCATGCGCCTGTGCTCCGGGTTGTTGTGCATCGAAGCCGCGCGAGCTTCGTCGGCGTAAGGATTCTCGAAAAGGCCGGCTTTGAACTTGGCCTCGAGAACGCGGCGCACGGCCTCGTCGAGTTGAGCTTTAGTGACTCGCCCTTCCTGAACGTGTTTGGCGAGGCTGCCCGAGTACGTGCCTGAAACGGAGTTGCCGGGAAAGGACATCTCCATGTCCACGCCTGCCGTAAGAGCGCGCACGGCGGCGTCCGATTTGTCCTTCGCGAAACCGTGTGTGACGAGATTGCCAACCGCGTCGGCGTCGCTCACGACGAAGCCCTTGAACGCCCACTGGTTGCGAAGCACGTCACGAAGAAGGAAGGCGTTGCCCGTCGCGGGCACGTCGTTCAAGTCCATGTAAGCAGACATCGCGGTGGCGACGCCTGCGTCGACGGCTGCTTTGAAAGGCGGCAGGTAGACGTTGTAAAGCTCGGCGTCAGAGATGTAAGCAGCGTCGTAGTCGCGCCCGCCAGCCGCCGCGCCGTAGCCTGCGAAGTGTTTCATGCACGCGAGCAGCCGGCCGGGGCTGGCCGGGTCCTGCCCCTGGAACCCACGCACCTGCGCAACGGCTATCCGTGCGCCGAGGAAAGGGTCTTCGCCCGCGCCTTCGACGATGCGGCCCCAGCGCGGATCACGCGCGATGTCGAGCATCGGCGCGAACGTCCAGCGGATGCCGGTGGCGCTCGCCTCCCGCGCCGCGATGGTCTGCACCCGCTCGACGAGGTCCACGTCCCACGAAGAGGCCAGGGCCAGCGGAACGGGGAAGATGGTGCGGAAACCGTGGATGACGTCGAAGCCGAACAGGAGAGGGATCTTCAGCCGCGACTGCTCGACGGCAACTTTCTGAAATCGGTTGATGAGGGCGGGATCGGTTACGAAGAGCAGCGAGCCAACTTTGCCCTCTCGTATGCCCGGCTCCATCATCTCGGGCTTCATGAACTGGCTGAGATAGAAGAGCTGGTTGAGCTGGCCCACCTTCTCCTCTAAGGTCATCCGTGACATAAGGTCGTCCACGCGCCGGTCCCTTGGCAGCGATGGATCGAGATAGGCCGGTCGAGCAGTGGTAGCCAGCGCGACTGTATTCGTCAGCAGCAACACAGCCGCGACGCATGCGAACAATCGTCGAGTAAAGACTCTATTCGGTTTCATGTGAGGGTTATATATAAAGGATCCAGGTGCTAAACGACACCTAATCTTCGATCCTTATCCACAGATTACGCAGATTTTCTGGCTTCTGTATAATCTGTGGATGAACTTAGGTTACGAATGCATAAGATCGGCTCGGATTTCGGTTGATAGTACGTTCCGAAATGCGCAGGGGTGGCAGAGGATGCCCTGGTCCACTGTGTTTAGCTCGCGTCCGTCATTGATGCCTTCGCCACACTCCTCACAGACTACTCGCGAGCGGGGATGGCCGGGTAAGTCCATCTCATTCACAGTTATATCAACTGCGCTGGTTGAAAAGAGATCGGCATCACTCGCTTCACGATAGGTAATCATCTGCCGGATTTTCTTGCTCTCAATTCAGGGTGCATGTGGTCCGCCAGATCTCTCGCTGACCTCCCGATCCAATGTGTGGACATCATCCACGTGAATACCGCCGGCATCTTTCGATCTCTTGCTAATAACTCGCGTCTTTTGCTGTCACGACCACCAGGAGCAACATGTCAGCGTTTGCAGCAAGTTTGAGAAAGAAGATCACTCCGTAAACTGTCTACTCTGATCACGTTGAATAGCCCGACGAATAGGAGCCAAGCCCGGTGATTTCGACAGCGATCCAAAAACTGCGAAAGCACAAATTTATTTTTATCGCCGTGACCGGCGTCGTCGGACTGGGACTGATCTTTGTGGTGGTGAGGGCACGGGAGCGAAAGAGGATCGCGCCTCCACCGGCGCCGCTCGAAGTTGACGTGGTCCAGGTTCACGAACAGACCGTGCCGATCTACAGCGAATGGATCGGCACTACCGACGGAATGGTGAACGCCGACATCCGCAGCCAGGTATCGGGCTATCTGCTGCTCCGGAACTACACAGAAGGCGCCTTCGTGCGCACGGGCCAACTATTGTTTGAAATCGATCCGCGGCCCTTTGAAGCAGTCGTTAATCAGGTGAAGGCTGATTTAGCACGAGCTGAAGCACAACTCGGACAGGCTGTAATGGCGGATATGAAGCGACGCTTTCCGAATGACCTCGAGTACGCAATTACGCTCGATACGACACAGGTGGTGACCGAAGGAATCACGGAAATAGTGAAGACGCTTTTCATTGCGGTGGCCCTCGTAATTCTGGTCGTCTTTATATTCCTGCAAAACTGGCGCGCGACTTTGATACCGGTGATCGCTGTGCCTGTTTCTCTCATTGGTACGTTTGCTGTTTTTCCATTTCTTGGTTTCTCAATCAACACGCTCTCGCTCTTTGCTCTGGTACTGGCAATCGGATTGGTCGTCGATGATGCGATCGTGGTTGTCGAAGCCGTAGAGCATCAGATCGAAGAAGGTCTAAGCCCACGCGACGCGACGCTCCTGGCGATGAAGGAAGTGTCTGGTCCAGTGGTGGCGATCGCGTTGATTCTTTCTCCAGCATTGTCCGCACTGCTGCTCCGGCCGAGAACGCAATCGAAAGGATTCATCAAGCGACTATTTGACTTATTTAACCGCGGCTTTGAATCAGTAAGTCATGGCTATGTCAGCTTGAGCCATGCGTTGATCCGAAAGGCAGTGATTGCAGTCGTGATCCTCGCTGGTTTCGCTATTGCCGACGGATTTCTGGGTTACCGATTACCTGCCAGTTTTATCCCTTCGGAAGACTATGGCTATGCCTACATAAATGTGCAATTACCTCCGGCGGCATCAACTGAGCGTACTGATGTAGCGTTGAAAAAAGTCGAAGATATCCTGTCGAAGACTCAAGGTGTTCAGTACTACACGATGATTAGCGGCTTCAGTTTACTCTCGCGCGTCACGACGAGTTATCAGGGGTTCTTCTTTGTCGCGCTGAAACCGTGGGAGGAACGAGGCAGTGCTGAGCTCGAAGTTGATGGAATTGTTAAGACCCTAAACACACAGATGGCCCAGCACAACGCGTCCGGGATCGGCGCGTATTCAGGAAATACCGCCACCGCTCCAGTGCCGACCGTAGACCCACAAGTTACCATCGCGATCGCTGTAAAGAGATCGAACTTGCATCTCCTGATCCAGTAAAGTTTATAGACGAGCAGAAAAGTGACCGTTGCGCAGTTTGTGTGGCGCGGTCACTAAAATACTGCGATACATGAGCTTCAACATGCTCGAATCCTCCAATTCTTTGAGCGCCTCCCACGTCTTCTGCCGCGACGCCCCGATCAGATTTGCCAGATCCTGCTGAGTGATCTTAATCCTAACCGGCTGGTCAGGCTGTATCGCCGGCTCGCAAGCTATCAGATCGATCAAAGCTCCCCTGACCCTTGTCGAAACATCATGGCAAATAACATTGAGCAATTGCGCTTCGGCTTTCTTCAGCCTCAAGCCCACAGATTTGAGTAACTGCAACGACAACTCCGGGTAAGCAGTTAACAGCGATTCGAAATCCTTCTGGCGGATCTCATATAGCTGCGCCGCCTCAAGAGCCTGAGCCGAAGTCGTGCGCGGAATGCCGAGTATCGGGCTTGTATGACCGAAAATCTCTCCGGGGCTGACTATCTCATGCACTATTTCATGACCATCCTCGCTTAAAGCAGTGATCTTCATCCTGCCTTTTTGCAGCACATAGATACTCTCGGCGGCGTCGCCGTGTACGAAGACCCACTCAGCGCGCCGGCATTTTGTTTTTCGCACTATCGCATTGAAGCGATGTACTGCCTCCTGACTCATTCCCTGGAGCAGCTCGAGTCTGCCTGTAAACCAAAGCCTGGAAAAAGCGTGAGCAACTTCTATTGATGGGGACATACTGGAACTTCCTTAACCACCTAATCTGCTCGCAGCAGTGTCTTCCGCTGCAAGGCACACGGGTGCTCTTTAGTAACAGTTGAGTGGTTAAGCGAGTTAGGTCGAGAGCGGGGGAGCAGTAGGATATAGAAAGTGGGGCAAATTGTCACGCAGGTGACATTCAGGATTATCACCCCGTTGTATCTTCACGGCTCCACTCAACGTTTTTTGCAGATCGCTTAATCGTTAAACCCGTGACGGGCTCCAAAACTTCTCGTCACTTAGAAACTGACACACAACCAAGCCACACCAGGTGTTCCTTGGATCTGAATCGGGGTTCCGCGTTGCTGGAACGTTTGCCCCCACCGTTCCGCTTTCCGCTAACCCTTGGAGATTTGTGTACCAATAAAGGAGAAACAGATGCCTGATAGAAACTTCTTTTTGTCTCCAAAGGCCTCGAAAGCGCGCTTGCGTGAAGCCGAGCAAGCGCGAAATGAGCGGTGGGACATTATCAAAGCACATTCCCATGGGCAGGTCTCGCGTCGTGACCTGATCAAAATGGGATTATTCACGTCAGCCGGCCTGCTGATCCCCATGAGCGGCCTCAGTCCATTTGCGCGTAGCGCATTCGCCTCTTCCAACATCCCGACCGGACTTCCACCCAGCCCGCTGGGCACGGCCACGGCTTTTTCGCAGCCAATGCCACGTTTCGACATATTTCCGCGGATTCCTGTTTCTGCCTTGACTCCGGCACCGACGGCCCAGGCGAACACCACCCAACAACCTGTCGATCCGGCACTGGGCGGCGGCACTGGTCCAATCGAAGGGCGACCCCCGGGACCGATCTGGGCGCACCAGCAGTTTGGCCTGCTTCCGCCGGCGATCGCGGTCGATGCTTCAGTGGAAGGAGCTAAAACCAACACCACTTACAATCCTGGTGTTGCGCCGAACATGAATTCCGGTATCAATCCGGCCACTCCTATTCCGCCGAAGTTTCACCCGAACCTGCCTTCCCAGCAGGTTGACAAGTTCTGGACTTACAACGGCAGCATTCCGCCCAAGCTCATGCAGGTGCGCTACGGCGAACCAGTACTCTTCCGCCTTCACAACAAACTCTCCGTTTTCCAAAATCAGAACGGCGGCTTTGGCATTCATACGATTTCGACTCACGAACATAACGGACACCACGGAGCGGAGAACGACGGTTTCACCGGCGCCTTCTTCTTTCCGAACCAGTTCTACGACTACCACTATCCAATCGTCCTTGCCGGGCGCAACACCATCAACACCACCGCCTCGGATCCAATGGCGTCGGGTCCCACCGATGCCGGTGGCCTTAATAAAGTCCCGGGCGATTGGCACGAGACCATGAGCACCCACTGGTTCCACGATCACATGTTCAGCTTCACCGCGCAGAACGTGTACAAAGGCATCGCGGGAATGTTCAACATCTACAGCGGCCTGGATCGCGGCGCCGAAGACATAATCGACGGTGTCAACTTGAGATTGCCGAGCGGCCGCGCCAGCGTCACCGGCAAATCGTGGGGCAACCTCGACTATGACGTGAACCTCATGCTTGCCGACAAGGCGTGGGATCGGGACGGCCAGATCGCCATGGACATCTTTGAATTCGACGGGTTCCTCGGCGATGTCATGACCGTAAATCTCGCCTACAAGCCGTTCTTTGAGGTTGAGCGGCGCAAGTATCGCTTCCGCATCCTGAATGCGTCAGTCTCGCGCTTCTTTAAGATCGCACTGAGCGATGGCTCGCCCATGATCCAGATTGCGAATGACGGTAATCTGTTCCCGCACCCGGTGGTGCTCACGCAACTTGACGAGCAGGGCATCGCGGAGCGTTACGACATCGTCATTGACTTCTCTCGTTACAGTGTTGGCCAGACGGTTTGGATGGTGAACCTGGCTGAACATCAGGACGGCAGGAGAGTGTCTAAGGACCTCAGTCTTTCGGAAGCGCTCGCAGGCAACTCGGACGATCCTTGTGTTGGCAAGTTCCTCCAGTTCCGGATCGTTCGCGATCCTGCACAGCCGGATATAAGTCAGGTGCCCTCCACAATGATTCCAAATCCGGACCTGTCTAATATTCCAGTAGCCCGCGAACGCGTCTTCGAATTCAACAGCGGAGCTAATCAGACAACCAACGATCCGATCACAACGTTCTTCGGCCCGTGGGGTATCAAGACTGACAATCAAGGAGCAACGCTCGCAGCCGACTATGGCCGGATCTCAGCGGCGCCAAAATTCGGCACCAGAGAGGTATGGACATTGAGGAATGGCGGCGGTGGCTGGGATCACCCGATCCATATTCACTTCGAGGAGTGCCAGACTCTCTCACGTGATGGAAGCGCGTCTAAGGTTCCTGCCTGGGAGCGCGGGCGCAAGGATGTCTGGCGTCTGAAACCGAGCGGCGAATTGAAAATCACGCTTCAGTTCCGTGACTTTGGCGGCATGTTCATGGAGCACTGCCACAACACCATGCACGAAGACAACGCGATGCTCTTGAGGTGGGAAATCGATGGCGCCGGCACGCCGTTCCTGAACCCGTTGCCGACTCCTATCGCGAAACCGCAGGGCGTCACGTTTATGGCCCCGGACGACATACTTCCGACCGCTTTCTGAGGCTGAGGAAAGGAGAAAGACACACATGAACACACAGTTAAATCTAAAGACGTGGCAACGGCTATTCGGCCCGAGCTTCGTGACACTCCTGATCGGCGTGCTTGCGGTGCTGGTGTTGGGCGGTCCATCCGTCCAGGCACAGACCACGACTGCCTCTGATGCTCCTGTCGACAGCAGTATCACGCTTGTGGTTAAGGGCTCCGTGACCGATCCAAACGGCACTATCACAGTCAGTGGCAACGTGATCATTACCTGCAAAAGGGTGATAGATACCACCTCGGTAACAAGTCCTTCGCTGGTACTGCTTGATTTCGATTTTTCCCAGGTGAAGGGAACAAGCGGCACAAAAACTCTGAAGACGTATGTCACCGGAGACAATCATGCTACCGAGATCAGGCCGCTGCAAGCCTCCGACACGATCATCATACCAACGCCTTACTACGACAGCGGTAAGGATGCTCTGTCAGCTCGCACAATGCTGGTTTCCGCTAATCTCAACTTCGACATCGCGTCGGGGAAATTGACGAGTGGAAGCCTCAGTGTTGGTAACAACGTTGTTACATCTTCGGCGGTTGGCACCGTCTCGACTGCACCGATTCAATAGGTGCTTCGTGATGCATGAGATTGAGCTGAGCGATCCTTTTAACGCTCGGGCATGCCTGTACGCGGGTAAGCGACAAGGTTTGCTCAGCTCAATTCGCTTCAGAGAAGGAGAAGTCAGATATGAAACGCAATAGCCTGAAGCTTCTTTTGCTTGGATTGCTGATGTTCAGCATATCCCTGGTAATTAATTATGAAGCCCCGTCCGGAGTTAGTTTCGCTCAGCAACAGACCGTCGAATACAGTTGCCCGATGCATCCGGAGGTCAAGTCAAAGACAGGTGGCTCTTGTCCGAAGTGCGGAATGCATCTGAAGCAGGTGTCGAAATCGGATGCGACTGATGCAAAGGAAGATTCGCGGTGGGGTGGAAGCCCCTTTCCCAACGTTGAGCTGATCACGCAGGACGGCAAGAAGGTTCGCTTCTACGACGATCTAATTAAGGGTAAGGTAGTGGCCCTCGAGCTTATCTACACTACCTGCAAGTACAACTGCCCGCTGGAGACCGCGCGACTCGTCCAGCTTCAGAAACTCCTGGGCGATCGTATGGGGAAAGACATCTTCTTTTACTCGATCACAATCGACCCGGAACACGATACGCCCGAGGTGCTCAAAGCGTATGCGGAGAAGTATCACGTTGGCCCCGGCTGGACCTTCCTCACTGGAAAAGAGGCAGACATCAAACTGATTAGCAAGAAGTTGGGACTGGATAAGCTTCCCAACGGTAACGATCCTGACGGCCACACACCGAGTTTGCTCATCGGCAACGAAGCCACGGGAATATGGATGAGAAACTCGGCGCTCGACAATACCAAGTTCATGGCGCTGAAGATCCAGAACATGCTTGGTTATGGCGCGCAGGCGACGATCGATATGGGGACGGCGAGCAAGACCGAATCGGTCAAGCTGGAAATCGACAAAGGGAAATATCTTTTTGCGACGCGCTGTGCGGCATGTCACACGATCGGAAATGGTGACAAGGTTGGACCCGATCTTCTGGGTGTAACCAGCGTGCGCGAGCGTGCCTGGCTCAGCAGAATGATTATGGAGCCAGACAAATTGATTGATGAGAAAGATCCCATCGCAACCTCGCTTTTCAAAAAATACAGGGAGATTCGCATGCCGCGGCTCGGCCTGCCGGAAGCGGACGTGAACACGTTAATCGAGTTCATGAAAACCGAAACCGCCACCGTTGCCAACCGCGAGAAACCGCGAACGCAGAACTGAGATGAGCTGTAGGGGTGGCCCTCCGTGGCCACCCGTCATTCGTCACACACGCATCTCCTTTCAAACGGGCGGCCACCTGTCAGAGATCGTCAAACCGCTCGCACGGGCAGTGCTATGACATGGATCGAAATCCCACCGCGCTAACGGTGGCCCAACGGCTTTGCCTCAAAACTCTTTTAGCCACAAAGAGGCACAAAAAGCTCAAATACGTTCTCCTGATGTTTGAGCTATTTGTGCCGCTTTGTGGCTAAATTTCAGCCTCACGGCATACACGTACAGTAACCTGAAGAGGAGTCGCAGCAGTAAGAACCGTTGAGGCAGTCTTGAGTTATGGGTCTGTCGAAACACAACCATATGCGATTAGTAGTCGAAGCAGGAGCGGATGCCACACTCGTAAGGGCAGCACAGAGCACAACCAACGTGAAGAGTTTGCGTGTGAGTCGTTGGCGAGGTTCGGGGCGTCAAGGGGGTTCGAAAAAAGGCACTGGTTCAGTTAAAAATACGCCGAAGGCGTTGGCTAATTTCAGCCCAGGGTTCGAAGAACCCTGGGTATGATCCAAATGCGACGAAACCCTGAAAGGGTTTGTATTAAGACGAACCCTTTCAGGGTTGGAACGCTTTTAATTTACCGGTTCCCAGGGTTCTCGCTGCGCTCCAACCTTGGGCTGAAATTAGCGAACGCCTTCGGCGTATTTCAAACAGAACCATCACTCGATAAAAACTGAAGTGTGTTTCGCCACAGATGGACCGGTAGGGTTAGCCACAAGCTCGCACCGGTAACCGCTCATCCACTCACTGTGACGCGTCACCTCACGCAACCACCGCTTGGTCTTAATAATGCCACCACCCGGCATGAGATCACCTACCCGGAAAACTTTGCTGCTGTTGCTGGTGCTCGCACCGATTGCGGGGGTCGCAGGTGTGTGGCAAGTCAAACAGCGTGCTGACCGGCAACTCGCCGAAGAGCGCGCGCGCCGCGATAAACAAAATCTCATCCCATTCGAACAAAAGTTACTCAAGCCAATCAGCAGCAAAGCGATCGAGATCTGGCAGAACCACCAAAGCACGAGAGCAATCGCCAGGTTCAACGATTCTTACTTTGTCGCATCTGACGGCGGACTGATCGAGCTAGACCAAACCGGCAAACTTGTGCGCCACTACACGGTGCTCGACGGTCTGCCCGAAAGTGACCTGCTCAGTCTCGCTGTCTTCAACTCAAAACTGTTCATCGGTACGCGAGCCGAAGGGCTAGTCGAATTTAACGGTTCTCAGTTTCATAGCTATCGCTGGACTGACCGAGCGCCGCAATCCATCGACGCTCTATTCGCGGACGAAGGTCGGCTGCTGATTGGTACGAGAGCCGGTGGCTTGATCGCATTTAACGGTCGCGAATTCAAGGAGCTCACGGCTGGCCCGGAACGCAAGCGACTGCTGGAGATCAATCATCTCTCGAAAGACGGCGCCCGCTTGTTTGCCGGCACCTTTGCTGACGGACTCTGGATTGAAGAAGGGGGCCGCTGGTCTCATTTCACAACCGTTGATGGTCTACTCTCGAACCGCGTTATCGGTGTTGCCGTTGCGGGCGGAAATCTCTTCGTGGCCACGGACTTCGGATTGTCAGTGAATACCGGGGCTCGTTTTCAAACACTCGTCACACTTCCGTCTTTATCGAGCCTCGCTCTTACGGCGAACAGCATTGTGCTTAGCAAAGACAATGGCGAGACCTTTAGCTTCCGAACCGATCAGGAAATCTCGCCTTCGAGACAGGTGACTCCGATTGCATGGGCCAGGGCTGGAAACTCAGCCGGAACACGATTGATCGCCCTCGACAAGGATCTTTGGTTGCTTAGCGAAGAGGGCCTTCACCGAACTGGCGGCGATCACGGAGCTTTCGTCGCGTGGGGACAGCCCGACCGCAACCGCACGCTTACAACCAACCTCGTTTCGGCGTTGACCATCGACTCGCAAGCCCGTGTTTGGGCCGGGAATTTTCGACGTGGCATAGACGTTCTCAGCTCGCACGGAACGCAATTGGCCCATCTGGAGTCGGAATCGAATCGTGAAATCAACTCGCTCACTGAAGATCAAACCTCGAACAGCATGCTGGTGGCTTCTTCCGCCGGCCTGCTGCGTTTTGACTTGAACTTGCGAAACACTGAACAGTGGTCCACTAAAGACGGTCTCCTGAGCAATGCCGTCTTGCAGGTGGCCCATTGGAATGCTGACGGCGAAAACACACGCACCCCGTTACTCGCTTGCGCCACCAGCAAAGGTTTGTCGCTCGGAGCACGCGGTAAGCTCCATGGCCTAACCACAGTACAGGGGTTACCAAGCAACAGTCTCTATGCCGTCCTGGTCCAGGATCGCAAAACCTACGTAGGCACTCTCGGTGGTCTGGCGGTAATTGAAGACGGCCGCGTGTCGCGAGTGTTCAAGGACACGAACTCAAAACTCACAACCAACTGGGTTACCGCGCTCAGCGCGGTTGGGAATCGCATCTTCGTCGGCACGTACGGCGGTGGACTATTCGAGTTGAACGCGAGTGGAGACCTGCGGAGTTTCGCGACTGAGGTCGGACGTGTCGTGGTGAATCCGAATGCAATGTGGAGCGACGGCTTGCGGCTCTTTGTTGGAACACTGGATGGAGCCCTCGTCTTTGAGCCAGCCTCTCAACAATGGACGAAGGTGAAAAGCGAGCTGCCGTCGCGAAACGTGCTCAGCATCACCGGCAGTGACAAATACATCTACTTCGGCACAACCGGCGGCATCGCGCGCATTGAGCGTTCCTATTGGACCTCTGCGTTGACGCAGAGACGACTAAAATGAAACATCCGCTGAGAAAACTACTTCGACTGCTGATCGTCATTGCGCTATTGCTGCCGCTATGCATTACCTACCGCCGAAGCTCCGCGCAGTCGGGCGTGTTGATTCCATCGACCAGCAGTAAACCTGATCCAAACACGCTGTCGCTACAGGTAATGAACGTCGATGTGCTGATTGATAACCAACACGCGCGCGTGAAGGTGATGCAGATATTCGACAACCACTCAGCACAGGTGCTTGAAGGCAAGTACCTGTTCGCACTTCCGCAAACTGCTTCGATCTTCGACTTCGCTGTCTGGGACTCAGACGTTCGCATTCCCGGCGTGATGATGGAAAAACGTCGCGCCAACAAAGTCTATAGCGAGATCAAGCAACAGCAGATCGATCCCGGACTTCTGCAACAGGACGACGAGCATGAAGGTCGTTCGGCGTTCTCCGCCAAAGTATTTCCGATTCCGGCCTACGGCACGAAGCGCGTCGAGATCGAGTACACGGAGGTTTTGCCGGTTGAAAGTCTCGTGTCACATTTCACCTTTCCACTTAAGCCATCATTCGGCGACGCACAACGCGTGGAGGAGTTCAACCTGCACGTACATGTCCTGAGCGACTATCCAATCTCGCCGGTTGAAAATGAAAGAGACACGTATGCGCTGGCAGTTACGAAGTCTGAGCCGAATGAATTTGAAGCAGACTTTCACGCCAGCGGTTTCGAGTTAAAGCAGGACTTCTCCTTCGACTATCGCATCGATGTTCCCGAAAGCACGCTCTCATTCACAACTTACCGCGCGCCGGAACAGATCTCTGCATACGACCTGCGCGATCCGGCCCTGGCTGTACAAAACCCCAGCGGATATTTCGAGGCTCGCGCAGTCTTCAATCAAAGGGGGGCAACTGCTCAAAACAGGCAGCCACGAAATGTCATCCTGCTTCTTGATACGTCTCTGTCGATGTATGGCGAAAAGCTCAAGCGGGCTGTCGAAGCACTCGACTACTTCGTGAACTCACTTTCGCCACAGGACCATTTCGATCTCATCCTCTTCAACGAAGAGACCTACGCCTTCTCGCCCACACCGCTGCCTGCGACTTCCGACAACACGGAGCACGCACTCGATTTCATCAGGAATTCAATGCTCGGAAGCGGTAGCGATCTGCGCAAGGCGCTCGCCACCGCTGTCGAGCTCGCGCCGCAATTTCCGCAAGGCGAACGCAGCATCGTCTTAGTCTCCGACGGCAATCCCACTTTGGGCACGCGGAATGTGAAGCAGATTTTGCAAACCGTGCAAACGAGCTCCGCGCGCGTTTTTGCATTCGGGTTGGGAAGTGATGCTAATAAAGCGCTCCTGGAGGAGCTCGCGAAAACAGGTCATGGCTACTTTGCCGGCGCGCGTGAGACCGAAGACATTACTACCGCGCTCAAGATCTTCTTTGATCATGTTGGTAGTAACAGCATCGAGAATGCACACCTCACAGCGAACGAGAACCTGTACCAGGTTTACGCGAGCAGTGATTATGGTTTCGATGGCTCGAGTCTCGCGTTTGTTGGTCGTTATCGCACACCTTCGGCGCGCACGAGCGTGACGGTGACGGGCCAGTTCGGAACCGAAACTATCAAGCTCTCACGCGATTTTGTGTTGCCGGAGCTCGCTGACACTCATTCGCACCTGCCCCGCGTTTGGGCACGCGCGCGCGTCGATGCGCTGTTGCGGGAGATGGACCTAAATGGCGAGCGTGAAGATTACATCGCGGAGATCATTCGTCTCTCGCAAAAATATCGCTTCGTCACGCCGTATACCGCTTTCATCGCGGCGCCACGTGCGCTATTGCGCCCGCGATTGATTCAACCGGGCGATCCGGTACTGCGTGTCAAGACTGACGAATCGATCAACTCAGTCTTCGCGGTGTTTCCGTTCGGCGAAACGCTGCCACTTAAATTTCTACCGGTTGAAGGCGTGTGGGAAGTGCGCTTTCTGGCGCCCGCGTGGTTGCCAGACGGAACGTACCGCTGCCGGCTATTGATGACTGACACGAATGGCAACGGATACCAGGAGACGAAGAGCTTCGTGATAGACAGCCACGCACCGAAACTCGGCGTCAAGCTCGACGGCAAACCAATCAGGGCGGGTGAAGAGCTGATCGTTAGAGTCTCTGCTGACAGCGACACAGTGCGTCTGTTCGCGCGTATCTATGGCGCGCCACCGGTGCCGTTGTCATGGTCACAGCAGGACCAAACGAATGTCGGAAAACTCCGCGTGCCGGCAAACCTCGCCGCCGGTCGTTATATGTTGACCATCTCGGCTGAAGACGCGGCGCACAATCAATCGACGGCGGAAGTACCGATCGAGGTGTTGTCACGGTGAGGCGAAACTCCAAAAAAATATTTTTCACGCGAAGACGCAAAGGCGCAAAGACGCAAAGGCGGGTCACGTTTCTCTTTGCGTCTTTGCGCCTTTGCGTCTTTGCGTTCATCGGTTTTGGACTTGTCGTTCTTTTTTCAACTCGCGCCAAAAACGAAGATGAAGTTTCGTCGCTGATCGAAGCTGCGCTCTATACGCGCCACGAGTTTTTTGGCGCGCAGGCAATCGTTCCTTTTCCGACTGCAGAAGCACGCAACCGGCTTGCAGAAGTTCAGGCAAAGCATCCGGATAACGGCCAAATCTATCTGAAGCTGTCTCAGCTCGACGAGAAGCTGGGCAACGAAGAATTGGCGTTACAGGAAATGCAGAGCTTCGTCGAACACGAGCCTGATAAATTCAAAGCGCTCCAAACGATGGCTGAGTTCCTGCACCGTCGGGCGCAGTTTCCCGCCGAGGCGGAGACGCTCGAACGCATGCTGCACGTGGCGCCCTCCGAGCAACGCCTCGAAGTCTTTCGTCGTTTGATGCAATTGGCGGAAACACATCTTCTGGAAAAATATCTCACCCCACGCTTTTACGAACAGACGATCACTGACAATCCATCGGCGTATGAAATCGTCAAGCAGTACCAGAAAAGACTGATCGACAACCGTGATTACGACAAGGCACTCGCCCTCATTCGCCAAAACAGAAATCAATTTCCGCAGCATCACGATGAGCTGATCGAGAAAGAGGCTTCGCTGCTTGAGAAGATGGACCGCGTGAAGGAGGCAGAGGAAGTTTACAAGAAAGCCTTCGATCCATTCTGGTCAAGCGAGCTGTCGGAAAACTTCTACGACTTCCTCAAGAGCAACGATCGCTTTCGCGCTTACGGTCATGAATTGCGCGAAGCCTTCCGGCGCAATCCGGCAAATTTTGACGCGGCTTTGCGTCTGCTTGATTACTCAAATCATGCAGGCGACGAGCGCCCGGACGTCTTTGTGCAACTGGAAAAAACGAGAGCGGCTAAAAAGATCAACTGGACTCAGGATGAGTTGATCACTATTACTCGACTCCTGCTTGCCGAAGGTTATGGCGAAGCAGCTTCGCGTTTCCTGTACACGCTCTATCTCCAGGGCGACATGAAACCGGGAAGTAAGCTGCGCGCCAGAGTTCTCTATCAGCTTTTCGAAATCCTTGCCGATGCGGGCGATCAAAGACTCTCGCTCACCCGCGGCGATCTAAAATTTTATCAGGACATCGCCACTGCCGATCGACATCCCGGCATGATGGGTGGAATTCTCTCACTCATACTTTCGGATACCGATCCCAAATACGAGTTTGCGGTAGAAGAAGAACGGGCCGTGGCGCATTTCAATCGCGCCGCCGCTTATCGCATTTTCACAGCCTACAAACAGGAGAACCCGACGTCGCCCGAGCTAGCCCAGATGTATCTGGATATCGTCCGGCTCTATACGGGCGATAATGATCTTGAGATCGCTTCGCAAACACTTGCTGAATTCGAGCAGCGTTACACAGACGCGCCGGAGTTTCCCGAAATCGCACTTAAACTCGCGGACGCCTACATCGCGACTAAAAAGTACGATGCCGAACGCGCCCTCTACATGCGTATTCTTGATTACCTGGGCGGTCATCGCGTCAAGGATAAACCACTCATTGATCCATCAGACCCGAGCGCCGATCAGAATGAACAGAAACAGGCCCTGAACGCTCTTTCGGAGCCAACTACCGTCAAGCCTTCGGTGATCGCCTATCCACCGATCTCAAATTCAGGAGTCAACTACACGACCAGCGCGCCCAGCGAAGGTTCTTACAACGACTACTCTTCGTCGTATTCCGACCAGCTCATATCTGATGACGAAGATTCGAGCAAAGTCGACTACGAAACAGTCTTGCAGCGTTACGTCTCATCCCTCGCGAAGGACGATCGCACCAGTGAAATTCTGGCTCTCTACGCGAGTGAAATTAAAAAGTATCCCGGCGAGCAGGCATTGTACGAACACATGCTGCAATGGCTCGGGCAAACCAACCTCGTTGATGAGCAACTGCGCGTCTATCAGGAAGCGTTACATGCGTTTCCTTCAACCACGTGGCGCGACCGCCTGGCACGCTGGTATGTGCGGCAGCATCGAAGCAAAGAATTTGAGGCGTTATCGCGCGACGTGATCGCAAAGGTCGACGATGCCGAGGCTGAAAAGTTTCTACGCGATTTCATCGATAGCAGGGGTTTTGATGCGCAACTGTACTTCGCTTTGTATTCCGTCGCGCACCAGCGATTTCCGCACAACCTGAATTTCGTAAACGGACTGTTGAAGTTCTATAGCGAGCACAAACAATGGGATCAATGGCGCGCACTCATTTCTGAGTACTACTTTGAATCGCGAGAATGCCGCGAGCAATTCCTGTCCCATCTCGCCAGTCATGGCGAGCTGCGCGGGTATCTCACTCGAGTTCGGGCGACGCTCAATCAGTCAACGAATTCCCCCGCTCTGCTGCCGTACAAACTCTTTCGCGCAGACGCCGGCGCACAACTCTCAAACTTTGAAGAAGCCGTTGACGCATATCGCGAGCTAAACCGGCTCTATCCGAATTCACCCGAGTTTGCTGAACGTCTGATCAATCTCACGCGATCGTTCGGGCAACACAACCGCCGCTTCCTTGAGGAGTCTGCCGCTATCTCGCAATCGCTGGCAGACGCAGCACCGTCAGTCGCCGGCTTTAGAACCCGCGCCGGTGAAGTGCAGGCGGAACTTCGAGACTACGTCAAAGCGCGCGCTGAGTGGGAGCAACTGATTCCACTCGCGCGCGGCGATGAAGATACCTATCTGGATACGGCGACGATCTATTGGGACTATTATCAGTACGACGATGCGTTGCGCACGATCCGCACACTGAGAAAACAAGCGAAAGACGAATCGCTCTATGCTTTTCAAGCCGGAGTGATTCTCGAAGACAAACATCAACTCCGCCCAGCGCTCAACGAGTATGTCAGGGCCCTCGCGACGACAGGGTATTACGACGCAGACACGTACCGCGCCAGAAAACGCCTCGTAACACTTTCCAAACGGCCCGGTGTCTTTGATCACATTGCCGCTGCTTATATCCAGGAACGCCGGCGTAATCGAGACGACAACTTCGTTTTCGACTACGCAGTCTTCCTTGACGAAGCAAAGCAATGGCCCATGGCGTCGCGACTATTGAGCAATGAGGTTGCCCGTAGCAGCTCACCGGAATTTCTGCGAAGCGCACGTAGCCTGTTCTACGATCATGACGAAGTCAGCGGACAGGTTGCGGCACTGCAACGGTTAATAGCCACAGCTACTGCTCGTCGTACCGAAATCTCATATCGCCTGCGTCTCGCTGAGGTCTACAGTAAAAGCCACCAACCTGATCGAGCCGCCGCAGTGTTGCGGACCCTCGTCCAAAAGTATCCGACGAACTATGGCGTGCTGACCGAGAGTGCCGAGTTTTACTGGCGACTCGGCCTGCGCTCGAACACGCTTGCCATTCTGCAATCGGGTATGCAGCGCGGCCTCGGCAGGTTTCACTATCTGTTCGGGCGAAAGCTGGCGGCGCGTCAAGTTGAGATGCAGAACTTCGGCTCTGCCGAGGCGGTGCTCGAAAAACTCAACGCGGAAGATCGCTTAAACACCGAAGTGTTTCACGAGCTCGCGAAGGTTTATGTGCGCAGCGGAAACCAGCAGCAGTTACGCACGACGTTCAGCGCCACTATCGAGGCGATCAGGAAGCAGGACATTGATACGCGGGAGATTCGATCTCAGGTTGCCAGCCTGCGCAAAGAAATGATCGATGCCTTTACCCTCCTGAAGGACTACTCATCCGCAATAGAACAGCACATCGAGATCATCAATCGTGATCCGGATGACGAGGAACAGGTCGACGATGCGATTAGTTACGTACGCCGGTACGGTGGTGGCGACACGTTAATCAATTATTACCAGCGAGTGTCCCGAGAGGCGTACAAGAATTATCGCTGGAATGTTGTGCTCGCGCGGATCTACGACGCGAAGGGCGATTCGGGCAATGCGGTGCGGCAATATCGGATGGCCCTCGATAATCAGCCGGAGATGACCGAGCTTTACGATTCACTCGCCGATGTTTATACACGCGCGAAAGATTACGGTTCGGCGATCGCCGCACTGCGAAAAGCACAGGAGATGTCGGGCGATGACCCGCAGTACACCAGGCAGTTAGTCGCTTTACTAGAGAAGGCTGGGCGGCACAACGAGGCAGAAGCCGAGAGACGCAAGTTGCCGCAGGAGGAAATCAAAAAGCTTTCTGTGAGTGATCAGTTCGCAGAAGCTGCACGGCTGCGCGGAACCAATCTGAAGAATGCCATTGCGAATTATCGAAGTGCATTTAATGCGTTTGCGGCAGACCCGTTCAAGAATGAGCTGAAGGCTTCGGACATCGCCGGCTATGTGCAGGCAGTTAGAACTGAAGAGGGCCTCGATCAAATCATGATGCGGCTTTGGGAACTGCGTGGCCGGCTGGCGGCAGAGGCTGGAGGTCCCAACGCCACTCATGCCGGTAAAGCGAAGGAGTTGCTCGCGACACTGGACGGCGCCATCGCGGAAGCCGTGGGCGGCGTGGCTGCGGAAAGAGCAACGAGTGATGAGCTGACCGCGTTGTATAAATTCATCAGGGAACAGATTGCACAGGGCAAAGATGACGGCGCCTTAACGCTCATGCGTGCTCTCAGCAGGCGAGCCGGATTTGGATCGATCGAAGAAGAAGTATTGATCGCTTTGAAAGAGCGTGACTACACGTCACGCGATTGGCCGTCTTATCAAACTCACCTGCGCGGCCTGATTGACTTCTATGATGAGCGTGGCGCCTATCAAACAATCCTGAGTCTACTCGAGGCTGAGCACGCACGCGATCCAAACTCTGTTAATTTCGACTTTGCAAGTTTGATTGCGACGAATGCGCGTCTGGTGGGAGACAGCGGTCGTGAGCTGCAGGCGTTGCGAGAGAATTATCAAAAGCCTCAAACTCAGTTACTAACCTCGCAGGATCCTCTGATTGAACGTTATTTCGAAGTGCTTTGGGCAAACAGTGACAGAAGCGAGCTGCTCTCGTGCGCGCAACATTCAACCCCCCATCAACTACAGCTCATCACTTTCCTGCTGCGCAAGGAGGACAAGGAGTTGGCCCATATCGCCATCGAGAGCTCGCCTTTACCGGACGTCTGGAAATTTTCACGCAACGCAGAAGCTGGTTTAGTTTTGAATGAGCTCGACGAGCGTGTTGAGCAGTATTTTTCTTCAGCGCTGAACTTCCGGCCCATCGGCGAGCTGGTCAAACAAACACCGAATACCAAAGAGCAACTGGTTGGTGACGATTGGTACCAACTGGCGCAGAAGTATGGTCGCTGGTTGTATTTGGCCACACCAGCGGAGCAGAGGTTGAAGTCTCGCTCATTACTGCCGGCGATGATTGAGAACCGGCCCGCCGACTCGGATGAGCAGGCGCGATTGGGGCGCTGGTATCTGGAACAGAAGGATTTTAGCCGCGCGAAAGAGCACCTCACGTTGGCCCATGATGCACAGCCTGACGACAAGGCAATTCTCGCAGATCTTGGCTCTGCATTTTTCCTGAGCGGAGATTCGCGCAAGGCAAACGAGCTGTGGGACGCGATCATCGCGAAGAGTGATGCGGTTGCCGATCACGTGCTGTATCTCGAAACTCTGGTCAAACACAGGTTGAATGACCAGGCCCGCCTGCGCATGACGAGATTTTTGACGACCACTTTGCAGAAAGAACTAGAGGCGGAACACGATTACGATTCGGCCGAACGAAAACAGCAGTTCGCCAGTTTTGGAAACCTCGTCAAAAGTCTTGCTCGCTCATTCTCTTCATCTGACTCTTCAGAAGCGCAACTCTCTCCAGTCGTCGAGGCGAAGAAGGCCCGGTTCTTCGTTCAGCTTTGTGCTGACGCTCCTGATAACCGGTTCCTGCCGGAGTTCCTGCTTCGTAACTCACTCGTGTTACGGCATGAAGCCGGGCAGTTCTACCAGATTCTGATCAAGCGTAGTGAAGGAATATCAGGCTACGAGCGTGACTATGCCTATTCCGGTCTGATCAATGAAAGTTTTGACGATTCCACGGTTGAGTACGCTCTCGATCAGGAAACCGAATACCATCGCTCGGAACCGGACAACGATAAGATCAAATGGCAGCGAGAGTATCTCGACTATCTGATCGAGCAGCAGCAAACGGCGCCTGCGCGCCGGTTGATCGCAGCGATTGAGGCCGAGCTCAAGTGGCACTACGCGCGCCCGGTTTGGCTGTGCTTCGCGTCTCTCCGATTGGACGTCCGCGCCGGTCGTGTCGCTGAAGTCGTGAAAGAGATGCAACGGTTGGTCGGAATAAAAACCATTCCCAACGCAACCGAGCCAATACCCCCGAGCATCGAGCGTTTGAATCAAGCGGTTGCGCTCCTGCGCGACGAAGGTCGTCGCGAAGACGCACGTTCATTGCTCGAAGCAGCTTACAAGCAGGAGCTGGCGCTGGACCACTTCGAGACAACTTATTTCACCGGCTTAGCGCGCATTGCCTTCGAGCGCGGAGAAAAAGCTGCGGGCTTGAAGTGGCTCCAATCAATGATCGATTCGACGAAAGCGGATCGAATACAAGAGACCGCGATTGATCCGGCGACAGCGTTACAAATTGCTGCAGAGATGGCGGCGGAGTTCGGAGAATTTGAAGTCGCCCTTGCCTTCCGACAACAACTCCTGGCTGAGTCACCAGACGATGAACAGAACCAGATCGAGCTTGTGCGCTTACTCGGTGCGAACCGAAAGCCGGATGATGCAATTCAGCAGCTTGCAGACATTATTGGTAATCGCACGCTGACCAGGAAAACGCGCTGGCAGGCGGTGTGGCTCGCTCCCGAGCTCGTGGCGCAGAATCCTTCGCTCTGGGGCAAGCTACGCGATCGTGTACGTAGCCTCAGTCCAAACGATAACGAGATGAATGTGGCGCTCGAATCTCTTTCGCTGACCTCCGTGAAACCCCTCGCCGGTGCAAAGAACGATGCTCCCAGTGCGTATCTAACAAGTCTTCAGGCTATCCTTGAAAAGCGAGCGGGGTTGAATGAAGAGAGTTTGTATAGTTTCACTCACTCATTGGTCGAGTCTCGCGAGCCGGCGGCGTGGCAGGCATTCGCGTTTCTGGAAGACGAGCCACTCGAACAACTCGTGGCACTCTATTTAAAGCAGAACAAACCCGCTGCGGCGTTGAAGATTGCAGAACGCGTGACGGCGTTCCAGCCGAATCAAAACTTAGCCGAGCAGGTGAGTACGGCTCGACATCAAACGCTGCAGCAACGAGCCGAGGAACGCAGGCGCGCGTCGCACGTGAACTTACTCGAGTTGCTTTCGAGCGCGGCGGAGCAGCTCGGTGATTTGAATCGTGCCTACGAGCTGGACCAACTGCGGTTGGCGTTGCTAATCAAACAGTCGGACCGCGATCTCGCGCAGGCACGACTCAACCATTTGCGTGAACTTCGAAGCGGAGCACAACCGCGGAAGTTGTCGCTCGTTATAGATCAAAGGCTCGTCGGATCTGGATAATGTTTTCACGCAAAGACGCAAAGCGCTCCGCGTTTCAAAAGGGCTTTCTTTGCGCCTTTGCGTCTTTGCGTGAAAGATTTTCTTGGAGATCACAAATGCGCTGGAAATCACGTCTAACAGCATTCACAATCTGCTTCGCTATCGGTTTGGGGGCGGCATTCATTATTGCCTTCATCCGGTACAGACACCATCAACGCGAGTCACAACTGGCGCATTGTCAGGCTGATGACTACTTCAATCGACCGGAAGAAGTCCTGGCTGCGATCAAGAGTGACGAAGTGGCGGTGCGTCGCGAGATGTTCAAACGTCTCCTGCTACGACCTGAGATCTCAACCGTCTATTACGACTATGAGCGTGACCTCAATTACCCGGAGCGAACCGATCGCGCCAGGCTCGAGTACGTGCAACTCGCTGACACACCCGAGACGGAAGCGGTACTCACCTTCGTGCGCCTCGAACATCCGGCCGCCTTTATATTCAGTAAAGAATCCTGCGGCTGGAAACTGGTTGCCGCGCTGAGCAGTTGGCTCCGCTTTGAAGATTACCCTTATAACAACTGGCTCACTCTGCCCACGACCATCAAGCCCGGGATTCACGAGTTGCTGGTTCGCGACAGCAATGGTGACGCGATGTCTTACTTTCGCAAAGCCCGGTTATTGCGATTGGACCACGGCCACCTCACACAGATCGCGGAGTTCGATGAAGAGATTCTCGAACCCGTAAAAGAATATGTTGGTAATGACTGGAACGACGTTAAACGAAAGCAGTCCAGTAACATCACTTTCTCGCCTGGTTCGGCGAGTGAGAACCCAACAATCCAGATCGAAACCACAACCTCATTAATCAAACTGCGCGGTTCGATACCGTCTTACGGTTATTGGTTAGAAACGGATGGCATCTGGCACACAAAGAAAAGCAATTGGAGCGCCAGATCTTCGCAAGTGCTCAAAGTTCTGAACATCACCAAAGAACCTTGGCTGGTTTGGAGCGCGAGTGAAGGAAGGTTTGCCGGCAAATGATCAGGAAATACAGAATTCGAATGATTACTGCGTCACTCGTTCTGATCTGCGTAGCGCTAATTGTTTATGCCCGGGCGACTCGCACCAGCAAGAATCCTTACAGTCTCGCTGGTGACTTACCACGCGGCGCATTGGTCTATGCTCAATTTCAAAGTCTTCCCGAGCTGATAAACTCATGGCAGCAGTCTCAGCTCAAGGAGCGCTACCTCGGCAGCACGAGCTATCAGCAACTCCAACACCGTCACCTCGCGATGAAATTGATTTCGCGCTGGGAGGAGTTTAATAACGCACTCGGCTTTCCGCTTGATCTCTCGACTATCGGTTCTTCGACTGACGGCGCCGCGGCTGTCGCGGTCTACGATATCGGACAACTCGACCTGCTCTTCGTCGCGCCAATTAGCGAGGAGAAAGTCGCGTTGACGCAGTTTTTCAAGAGCAAAGATCAGTTCGAAGAAGTGGAGGCGCCGGACGGCACTCCTTATTACATTCAGACAGTGGAAGCCGATCGGGGCCGTCAGAAGCAGGTGCTCGCCTTCGCTACCGTGAACGGACGTTTCCTCCTGGGAACACACGAGAAGTTGTTCCTGCGCGCGCTCGCCAACATCAATAAGCGCGCGAAAAATGACAGTATCGCGGACGATCCGATTTTTAAGACATTGAGCCGGAAAGTGAATCCTCACTTCGCGACTATCTGGGTGGACCAGTCAAAGCTCAACGCCGACTATTACTTCAAGCATTACTGGCTGATGCGAAACGTCGCCGAGCTTAAAACTATTCGTGCGGGTATTTTTGATCTTGAGCGGCAGCAGTCGAGATGGATCGAACGCCGCGAGTTTTTGACGACTGGACCTGCGGAGGGAAGTAATTCCGTAATCGCGGCGGCGGAGTTGCGGCAGTTGTACTCGCACACGCCCGGCGATGCGCCTTTCGTCAGATTACGGTCGCTCAATAATTCCACGCTGCCTGGCCCAATCATCCGCGACACGCTTTTCGATAGTCCGGTGGAGCAGGATAGCGACAGCAGGTCGTGGTCGTGGGATTCGTATAGCTCCGAAGATTTCTATCCGACCAGCGGTGATGATTACGATTATTACGACCGCTATTCCTATCTTGACGACAGCTACGACAGGACGATTAACGATCCGTACGACGCGCGTGTCACTGAACGCGTCGAGCCGGGTCGCAACCCCCTCGCTGCGCAGTTGGACCAGCAATTCCTGGCTGGCTTGCAAAACGTTCTGAGCCCCGCTCGACCTTCTTCAGTTGCGATCGCCACCACGCCGCACACAACCAGGGGTCCGCTTTTTGTCGAGTTTCGCAAAGTCGCCATTTTCAATCTGCAATCGCCGGGAAATCTGCGGCGTGAGTTGTTGGAGCAGACCGTTGCCCACGGCGCGCAAGGTCGTTTGACAGTCGTCGATTCGGGATCGCAACCGAGATGGGAAAGCCGCAATGATTCAGGACTCGCCTGGCGTTCGCTGTTTCTGCCGATGCTCGATTGGGAAATCTGTTACGCGCTCACAGACAATATGCTGATTGTTGCGAACAGCAACGAGCTGATGAAAGCCGCGCTGGAGTCACACGAGAAACCGCCGACCGTCTCTGCCGATATCGACGAGCTCACGATTATTCGTTTCGATCGACGCAAGGAGTCGTTTGACGACATCGTCAACGTACTGGACGCCGGCGCGATCAGGCAGCAACAGGCAAGTAACCCGGATATCAAGAGCTCACAGGAATTCTTTTCCGGCAACATCAGCAGCTTGCTGAACGTTGCCTCGGACGTGAGTCGCATCGAGATCAAACGAAAGTCACTCGGAAACAATCTGCATGAGGAGATTGAGCTGGTGATGAAGTAATCCTGTTTCCAAAGCAAGTTCGCGACGATAGGCGCAAGAAACTAAAAGAACAATTGAGACATGTCTCTTAACATCTCGCTCAAAGCGAGAGCCGGAGGAGAGTGTCTCATGCCTAATCAGAAACTGCCGCTATTGTTTACGATCAGTGAACACTCATTGGCACTGGGATCACACGGACGGCAACGAATGGGTACATAATCTTGGTGCTACGATCATCGCGCCCTAGCCCGCCGGCGGGCGTCCGAGCGTTGTTTTCAAGACAGAGAAGACTCTGAATTTCGACGGCGAAACAGTTGTGCTCAAAAACTACGGCCTGGGCCATACTGATGGCGACGTGTCTGTCTACTTCAGCAAGGCGGACGTGCCGGCACTCGGCGACAATTTCTGGAATGGCTACTATCCGTTCATAGACAACGGTGTAGGCGGAGGCATCGACGGAATGATCCGCTGGGTGAATGCGTCTCTGCCGTGCGTGACGGACAGGACGTTCATCGTTCCCGGCCATGGTCCAGTCGGCAACCGTACTCAACTTGTCGAGTTCCGCGATATGTTGGTTGCGATCTGTGAGAACGTGGCGCGTCTGAAGAAACAGGGCAAAACAATTGAGGAAGTGGTCGCGGCGAAACCGAGCGCTCCGTACGATGACAAGTGGGGGTGCTACGTCATCGACGGAGCATTCTTCACCCGACTCGTGTACGCGGGAGTGTGAGAGCCACGCTCAAGTTAGTTATTTGACCGGCGTACCTGCTTTTGGTTTCCATTCGGAACCAAAGACTACCTCAACCCAGGCATTTTCCAGCGACTTGGGAACCGGGTCTCGCTTGTCGAATTCTCCAGTACTGATCACTAAAAGGTTATCGCGGTCTTCTGGTTTGAGTTTTTCCTGAAGCAGACGTGAAACCCGAGCCGCGCGCTCGCCGGCGAAATTCCAGTTGCGTTCCCATCTCGCTGGATCGCTGTTGTCTTCCGGATGCAGCACATTGTGCTCAGTGGCATGTCCGATAACAAAGATGTAGGGCCATTGTCCTTTGAGACTCTCATACTCACGCGCAATTGCTTCGATTTTTTCAATCGCGGCTTGCTCGTCCTTGAATTTTAGAACGGGTTTTATTTCGAAGTCTCCGGCGTCGAACGAATTCTTGGCAATCCTGAAGTGGTCCTGGCCGGCCTTATCTGTTGCCTGCTTATAGAGAAATCCGTTGATGAAGGTTATGACGAGGAGAATCGACATCAGTGAGACCATCAAGTCGGTGCCTGGTCCATATTGATTGCTGTCCTCTGATAAGAATTCTTTTAGGCGGCCCATAACATTACCAAAACCAAAAGAGTCTTCGGCGAAGATTCGCAAGGGCGAGATAAATCCTGTCCAATAACTTCCGTCCGAGCGCCTGAGGCTTGTCCGGAGTCTGATCCGGCGGCTTCGAAACAAAATTGTCGAGCCGCTTAACACTGTCATTGAGTGACGAGAGGTTCTTATGCAGCTCATCGACGTCGCTCTTCTTTATTGATGGCATCCGAGCCAGATCATAGGACACCTTACGCTGAAACGTTTCCAGGCTGGTCTTATTGTCGGAGGTTTGATGTTTCACCTCCTCACGGAGATCTTGCAGGTCGTTTGAAAAGCTTAGCTCGCGAGTTTCGAGTGTTAGGTTCAGGTTGTTTAGAAGCCGATTGAAGCCAGCCAGGCGGTCGGCGATCAGAGACACATTTGGTTTGATAGTGTTGGACATCTCCTGGCCGGCTTGTACGATCGTGTCCTGTAGAGTAGTGCCGAGTCTTTTAAGCGACACCGCATCGTAAACAGTTTTCACGTCATCGATGAACTGCCGCTGAGCATCGGTCATGCTGCTGAGAAAACGGTCGAACTCGTTGCCAGTCTGCATCAGTCTTTGCAGACCGGTGGTGATCTGCGAGTTTTGAAGAATGATCTGCTGCTGAAGATCATTCATTCGGTTCGAGAGGACGGTGGTCTGTGCAGAGACGCTCTCCGTTAATTGGCCCATCGCGGTCGATACCTGGCTAAACTCGGCCACGAAGTCGTCACGATTCAACGAGTTTCTTGCGAGGGAGAGCATCGTGATAACGCAGCTCTCCATGCGTTCGAAGTACAACTTCTGTTTTTTTCGCAGCAGGAGTAGAAAGAAGCCGAGGAGCACTGCCACTTCCAGGCCCGCGAGACTCGCACTGAACGAGATGTTCAAGTCCTTAAACATTGACTGCACGACCCCAGCGAACTTGTCGAGCGCGACTGAGTTTCCTTCAATCGCGACTCGAATCGCCAGCATCAGACCCACGAACGTGCCGAGAATGCCGAGCCACAGCGCAATCTTCTGCAAATTTTGCAGCTTGAACAGATCCTCGAGAGGCTCTTCGCGATAGGGATCCAGCAGGTTGGCGCTTGACTCAAATTTGCGATCGCGCGCTTCTTTGCAGATATTCTGAAACAGCCGGATCATTGCCGGTACGGGCGTAGTCACATTGTCGGGCAGAATCCGCGCTTCCAGAGTATCGAGCTCGACCATAGCGATCTGTTTCGCTTTCAAGGACCTCAACAGACCTGAGGCGCGAGTCTCGATTACCTCAAGGATCGCCATCTCTATCTGCATTCCGGCGACAGACTTAATTGTAAGAAATGCGCCCCACACGGAGAGTCCCTGTATCAGTAGGACCAGATAGAGAAACTGTTCGACGTGTTCATAGGTATAGGGTGCGAGCAGGGTGAACGCGGCGGCTCCGATCAAACACACGAGCAGAAACCGGCCTTGAGACAACCAAAAACTCGCGCGGAAGAGTAGCCGGGTCGGCGAAGACTCTGCGACCGAGCTACCCCGTGAAGAAGAAGAGAGCATCAATACATCACTCATCGCGATGACCCTGTCCGTTGCTGTTGTTGGACTCTTTTTCCTTGCCTTTAAGCTGGCGATACTGCGCTACATCTATTAATGGCTTCTCGGAAAAACCGGGATCGAGGATTTGCTCAACTGACTCGATAGACGGCACGCGGTCGGGAGTCAGTTTCGCTCGTTCCCGATGCACTCTCTTTTCGATGTCCGCAATCTCGTCTTTCGGACCGTCAACACCGAGTCTCAGGCGCTCGTCGATCAGTATCCTGACTTCCTCTTCTTTCTTTTCGACGAGGTACTTGTCGGATGCGACTGCGGCGTCTCGACGGTACTTGGCGGAGAGGATCGCCGATCGGTTACGTTCGATGAGCTCCTCGTTCATTTCCGTTTCGATCTCGGTCAACTCACGATCAAACGTGCTGAGCTCGATCCGGACTCCATAGATTGCCTGGATTGCGGGCACCGCGATCTTCTCGATCTCATCCTGCAGCGCCTTGAGATGCCTGCCGCCTTTAAATAAGAGTTCTTCTTTTGAGACAGTCTTCAATTTTGCGCGCAGATCGTCCTCAAGGTGTTTGCGAATGTCATCGATGGTAAATTTTCGCGACTCGAACTTGTACCAGCCGTTCTCCGCGATATCTTCGACCTGAAACTTGCACTTGAACGGAATTGCCTCTCCCCCTCTAAGCGGCGTCACCGAAAACGCGAACTCGCAGACTTTCTCCTGGAGCTCGCGCCAGCGAATGATCGGCTCCGTATCGACGACTTTTGGAACGACACTGAGTACTTCCGCAGCGAACGAGTCTTGCAACGCTTCGGTAATTAGCTCAACAAGTTCCTGCTCGATGGCTTTCTTTTGGTCCGGATACTTGTCGGTATTCGGAAATGAAAAGGTTGTGTAGAACCGTTCCGGCTCGACCGTATGCAGGAACTGACTGGTGACATCCTGCGCCTTCCGCCGCATCAGCTCCGGAATGTCCTCGAGTCGATTTAGCCGGTTCCGGACCTTCACGTCTTCGAGTGAACTGAGGCGAACAGTGATGGGAATAGTCAGCTTCACGAAAGAGTTGGAGATATTCGTTTCGAACTTGCCATCGACATTTATCGTGAAGAAGTCGAGCCACGTGAGGGGCTTAACGTTCGGAATGGTCGTCAAGTATTTCAACTCGTAACCGATCTTTTCCGCTTCAGTGCTCAACCTGTTTCTGATGGTTCGCTTCAGGGTCGACCGGTTGCCGGTCTCGGTGTCCTCACGACGGAAATCGATCAACAAATCGATGTACTTCTCATAGAACAGGACGTCGGGAATGATCTGGTTCAGTTGCTCCGTCAACCACACGTCGAGCTTTGGTGATCCTTTGGCTTTGTAGACCGCTATGTTGCTGCGCTTCATCCGCGCGTGATTCTTGACGGTGATCTGTTCGGGAAATTCCTGGAGCTTGATCTTCACGTCCAGCTCGAAATCAAACTGCTTTAAAGCAGAATCGGAAGACGTGCTCGACAGGTGCAGGAATCCGACTCGACGCCCATCGAGTTTCAGTCGTTCATTGAGAACCTTCTTGAATGGTTCGATAACCGCCGGCTGATTCAGATCGTCGTAAAACTGTTCCAGCGAAACGTTGTGTTCGAAGAACGATCGTGCCTGCGCCACGAGCACGTCTTTCAGGTTGCCTTGGCGATGGCGATATACGTTCGCGTAGATCTTTGTGCTCGGCTCGATTTCGAGCTGGCAACTGATCTTGAGGTGCTGTTGCTCGTGATAGTCCTTAACGCGAACAAGAATCTGATCAGCCGTCAGCTCAACGACACTGAAACATTTCTCTTCACCGGAGAGCGTCATCCGCAGTTGCAACTCCAAACCCATCTCCGCACGTGCGCGCGTGACGATTTTCTTGAGCAGCTCACTCTTTTGCTCGAAGTAGTGGTGAATGAACTCAGCGCGACCGTCGCCCACGAACTCATCGACCCATTGTCGAATCGAGCGCTCGAAAACGTCTTCCGGAGACTGTTCCAGGTCAAACAGCGCCTCGGCAACTTTCTCTTCGCTGCCTGGCGGACACGTGACCCAGCACTTGATCTTCAGGCCGATGCTTCGTTCGTGTTCGAGATCGCGGACTTCGATCGCCGGCAGCTCATACTCGACCGGATTCTCGCCGCGATTACGATTCACGATCACAAAGCTCTTGACCTCACCAAACCACGGTTTGGAAGCGGTCGCCTTCTTCGTCTTGCAGTCGATCATCACGAATTTTTCGAACGCCGGCACAACGCGAGGGCGAGCTGGTACCCGGCGAATGATCGCATCCAATGGTCGAACGGTTTGCATCTTTTCCTCCATGGACTGGCTCCAATCTAATTCTTGAAATTTCACGCCGAGGTCATAGCTGCTGCCGGGCGTAGACGCGCGGTCCTCATCGCTTCGCGCAACCCTTTGATTAGCGTTCTAACAAGCAAACGGGTTGATCGAATCGCGTCCTTTTCGTTGTAGTTGAGCGGTTCGATCCAATCGGCTGCGCCGTCGCTGATGATCCAGCCCGTGAAATCGCGCAGCCCTTCCCAGTAAGTCAGCATGTATTCCTGTTGAGGCGGTGTTGACACGAGCACAAGGCTTTCGATCAGAACAGCTCGCGTCTTTTCCACGTCGAGGAATCGCTCGTTATTACTGGTTGAATTTTCCGCCGAACCTTTTTGTGCTCGCAAAGCAAACATCCATTCGAGTACCAACTGGCAGATGAACGGCAGCACGCGAGCTTCGGGTGTGTCGTCAGCGAAAACGTCATCGAGACCCGCGAACACAGTGCACATTGCGGGGTGAAAGAACCAACCCACCAATTGCCGGCAGTTCTCCTTCGCCGCTTGTTCGTCAGCGAAGGTGAAGAGCGGATGCTGTGTCTGCTGGCCGCTTTCGAATGTTTCGGTTACTTCGGCGCAGTATTCGACCAGCAGGCGCAAGCTGTAGATACAGGAAGGCGGGTAGCTGTCGAGCGGTCGATCATCTGTCGGTATCCACGTCTCGAGTTTTGCAAGCAGGGCATAGATTCCGATCTTCCTGATGTAGGAGTAGAGGTGATAATAAGTGGCGAGTTTAATGAGTTCGTCGCCTTCATCGACGAGGCGCTTCATCCAGTAAAACTCATCAAAGCCGGGGGAGAATTGCAGGCCACGCACGAGGAACAGGACGGTATCGTGCATCCCGAGAGTCATGAGATCTTTGAGCAGACCATCAACAACCTCTTCCAATTGCGGCTGTCCCCGCACCAGCCTGACGAAAAAGGCGATTCGCTCCAGTGCTTTGTGCTTGCCAAGGCTGGTGAGCGGGCCGCCGTCGGAACCCGCAGCAGCAGCCCAGTTCTTGCGAGCCTCAACGATGATGTTGAGCAACCAGTCTTTGCCGAACGAAGCGGGATAAGCCGTCGCCATGTTGATGCTGAGACTCATCGCGCGGTCGCTGATGTTTTGGGTTGACGTGAGAAAGCCGTGGGTTTGCAGCTCCTTGAATTGTCGCAGCAGGTACACGCTGTGACGTCGCTCCAGTTGTGTCTTCAGTGTTTCGCGGTACGTTTCTTTGGCGAACCTGATCGACATCGTACCGTTGCTATCCGACACCGCTTCGAGCTGGCAGCTCGTGAGATATTTGTCGGGATTGCTGTTCCAAAAATCTCGGAGCGGCTTTTGGACTTCGGTCTCGATGATGTGAATTGTGCCGTCGGCGTTGTGCTGTTGAGTTTTTACCGTGACGGTGGTGGTCCGATCGGCCAGCAGCCATTCAACGACCTGATCGAATTCGTGCGGCGCGAGATCATGGAAGTACGTGCCGACGTAAAGCAGCGTGTCTTCGATGGAGTAATCACCTTTGAAGAGTGTCTCAGGGACAACGGAAGGGATCGCAGGCGTTTGCGTCGTTCGGCGCTGCTCCACAACCTGCAACAGACCTTCATCGAGCGCCGAACGAACGTCATTGCAGAGTCCGGCGTCGTTTGGTTTCCACTTTCCGAGTTTTTGCTGGGTCAGTATCTCGTTTTCCAGCCAGCCGGCTTGTTCTGGGAAATGATGTTTCAACAGCGGTTGCAAGCAGGGAACCGGCCAGATGGCAAACGGGTTCGCCGGCGAATCCGCGGTAACGTAGTTCTGTATGTATTTCGGATCGACCAGACAGAGCAAAAAGTAGTTGTTGTCGTACAAGTGCTCTCGCATGCGGCTGGCGGTAATACTCGTAGTGGCCTGCAACCAATCAAGAAACGTTCGTGCCTGACTGTGAAACCCATCGATCACGATAGCGGTGAGCTTCTTTTGATCTTCACTCGCCAGGTCAGCGAAGAACTGAATCATGGAGTTGGACTTTTCAGGATTGCTCGCGAAGTCGATCACCAGTCGTTGATCGGGCTGGATCTGTATTGCTTCGATCAGCGCATACGCCGCACCGAATGCGACGTCCGTGTCTGCACAACTCATAAAGAGGAAGTGTTGTTGCTTGAGTTTTGCGACGTATGGATCGATGAGATAGGAAGTCTCGGCCGGAATTTGCGCTTCTCGTCTTGGCAGTTTGCTTGCCAACTCCATGAGAGTGACGGTCTGGACTGCGTTGGGATTTTCCCGTGCTTGAAAATAGAGGTTGGCTTTTCCAATCCTCGTATTTCGTTTGTAGGTGTGGGCGACGACGTTCTCACGGGCTCCTCTTTGCTTGATTCGAAGGGCGACAGCTTCGAAGTCCTTTAGGTCTTTTCCGACGAAGGGAAGCCCGGGGTCAGGCCGAGCGGCGGCGTGAGGAGGCTTTTGTTTCGGTGTCGGGGGAGCGTTTGGCTGTCGTTTTTCTTCGCCCGGGTTTTTCGCGGCCGGGCCGATTGCTGCTTGAGGGTTGTGGGGCGTTGCCGGGGTGAGATGACGCACTGGGTTTTCGTTGGAAGCTTCGTTGGTCACTGGCGAATTCGACTGAGCGGGCACTGCGGAATTACAATTAGCGCACTCTTGTTTTTCGCCAAGTTCAGCTTTGCACTTTGGACAAATGTTATTCATGACCTCACCAAACAAAAGGAACCGTTCACACCGTCTGTGGGAGAGACTTCAGGGCCAGGGAAGTTGAACGAGGCCACTTCGCAGTGCTCGCTCTAAGTTGGTTGCTCAAGTCTCTATGCAAAGGTCTACGAAAACATTACAAAGCTCGAACTCCGTAATGTTTTGCGGTGTCCGACCATCATTCAGTAGAGGCAATCCATGCCGTACGAGAGATTCGAGATAAAACTTGCTGGAGACGAGACTTCCGGTTTTTACTCGGAGGTTTTGCACGCGCCCGGGTTACGAAGAACTGATCACGCCGCGCTGGCTCTCTCCGATAAAGAGATTCGCGCCTGGAGACAGGCCATGGCGCAAGGCAGCTTCAGTGCGGAGGCGACGTTACGTCTCGGCCGTCACCTTTTCGAGGCGTTGTTCAGCGGACACATTCTGCGTCTTTGGGAATCGTCCCTCGGGGCAATCGGTTTCGACGGCGGGTTGCGTGTGCGCCTGGACATCAGATCGTCTGCTCTCTCAGCGATCCCATGGGAGTTGATGCACGACGGGTACACGTATCTTGCGCAAACGGTAGCCACACCCGTCGTTCGATGTTTGTCCAATCACCGGCGCCCACGCCACTCGGACGGCAATTCAACGCCCGCGGTTCTGGTCGTCACCGCGACGCCGTCGAATGCACCGCGGCTGCCGAACGTCGACGCTGAGGTGAATGCGATTTTAAATAATTTGTGCAGCATGAAGGTCGCGTGTGAATTGCTGCCTCACGCCACCAGGAACTCACTACAAGCGAAACTGAGAGAGGCAAACTACGACATCATTCACTACATCGGTCACGGCGTGTTCGATGGGCACCAGGGTCATCTCGTGCTTGAAGACCAGGCGGGCCGGTCCGATCGGTTTGATTCAGCCTCTCTCGGTCGTTTTCTCGCGGATACGAACGTGGGGCTGCTGTTTCTCAATTGTTGTGAAACGGCGGTTCCGTCACCAGCCGAAACGTCGCAAGGAGCTGCGGAGGCAAGCCTCGTGGTAGGCATTCCGACGGTCGTCGCCATGTCGGCAGCGGTGCGGGATGACGTAGCGACTGAATTCGCCAAACAGTTTTATGAAGTGCTGCTGGAGCAACACTCTGTCGAGTACTGCATGGCCGAAGCCCGCAAGGCAATCGCGCACTACCACGCACCTTACTGGGCCATACCAGTGCTCTTCACGAACACCTCGGACGAAGCACCGCGCAAAAGTCACAAGGCGATCCCGCAAATCACCATCGAGCAGCACGGCAAAACCAACATCGTCGGGAATAACGTCAATTACCGCGGGTGACGTGAATGCGCTGATTTACCGCCGCGGCAATCGGCAAGAGCTCAGGCCCGAAGAACTTCGCTCTTTCGTTGTCGCTGAATGGCCGGTTAGCAATTTTCTCGGCACGAGCGCGCCACGAGTTGAAGTCAACATCCCAAACGATCACTTGATTGTCAGCACCGCCGGAAATCAGTTTTTTGCCGTCCTTACTAAAGGCCACCGCATACACGTAGTAATCATGGCCCAACAGTCCGCGGCCGATCGGTTGGCGTGTCCGAGTATCCCAGAGGTAGACCGACTGCTCGCCCATATCCGAAGCCAGAATACTGCCGTCGTTATTGAAAGAAATCTGATGAATGTTGCCTCTGTTTATTTCGATTTTGGTGTTGTTTACGATTTCTTCCCCTACCTGGCTCCGAGACGAGATATCCCAAATCAGAATGTTGTTAAAGCCTGCTGATGCAAGAGTTTTGCCGTCAGGATTAAACGCCAAACTGTCAATCACACTCCCATGACCCAACAGCCGTTTGCCGGTTGGTTGGCGGTTGACTACATTCCAGAGCGTGATTGACTTGTAACCGCCGACGGCCAGGAGTTTATTGTCTATGCTAAACGCCAGGCTCTGGACACCGAGTTTTTCAGCCTTGATAGGTGAGCCGATCGGTTGACGCGTAGCTACATCCCAGAAAATTAAATATCCATCGAGGTCGCCTGAGGCGAGTAACTTGCCATCGGGACTAAACGCCAGACTGCGCACGTGTCTGTGCTGTTGATGTAGCGGCGGACCCGACGCTGAGCCTGTCGCGGCATCCCACAATCTGACTGTGCCATCATCGCCTGCGGAAGCAAGGAGGTGCCCATCAGGACTGAAGACAGCTTTTGAAACACCCAGGGAATGAATACCTAACAATTTCGCCTGCCGTAAATCTCCACTGGAAGACAAGAACACCTGCTGGCCACTGCCGAATGCAATGGCTTGGTTGTCCGGGCCGAAAGCCACACACTTGACGCTATCAGAAAACAACGCGCGATTCTGCGCCAGCGCCGGACGGTTCGGCACCTCCCACACAATCAGCGAGTTGCCGCCCGATCCGGAAAGCATGAGCTTGTCATCATCCGTCATAGCAACAGCGAAGAGGAAACTCGGATGGCCCAGCAACGGTGGCGCTAATGAATTCCCCGTTGCCACATCGAAAAGGGTAATTGTTTGATTCTCGCTACCGGCTGTCAGCGTTGTTCCATGGTGATTGAACGCCAGCGCCGTTATGCGTCCCGATCCGGCAACTGACATCCGGTGAAGCTCTTTCTGAGTTGCTATGTCCCAAATGACAATCGAGTTGCCGGCGCCGCCGGAGGTGAGGAGCGTTCGATCCGGACTGATGGCGAGTCGTAGCACTTGTTTCTGCTTGGTTTCGATCGGCTGGCCAATTGGCCTGGAGTTAGTAACGTCCCAAAGCAGTATTTTGTCGTCCACCTCATCGTTGCAGCCCGCCGCAATAAGGCGCCCATCGACAGTGAAAGCAATTTCAGTCGTCTCGTAAGTGTTAACTTTGTGCGGCGATCCGATGGTCTTGAGGGTTGTGCTGTCGAGAATCAGGATTTGGTTATTCAGCAAGGCAACGGCGAGTTTTGAGCCGTCGGCGCTGAATGCCAGGCTGTAAACTGAGAAACGCGGCTGGTCCATTTGCCGGCGCTGCAACATTGCACCGGTGACGGCATCCCAGGTAATTACTTCTCCATTCGCGCTGCCGGATGCAAACATTCGTCCCTGCGGATCGTACGCGAGCTTGAGATACTCATTCCTTTTACCGGTGGTTAATCGTTTTCCCTGCCCAGTTGCGAGGTCCCACAGCTCGATTCCGTCATCGGAGAGTCCCGATGTCACAAAACTCGCTGTCTTTGGATTGGCTGCTATGTTGACAACAAACTTGTGTGTCGTTCTCAAATAGGTCTTCAAGTGCGGACTGAATTGCAGCGCATTCATCATCGAGCCAAGTGCTTCGACAGTTCCATACGTGCGGCTCGCTTCGGCGCTGAGCAGGAGAGACAAGTCGTACTGATTTTGCATTTCGTTGGTTGACTGTGCCGCCAGTTGTCGCGAGAGGGAGATCTTTGCGAGTTCGAGGGCGCGATCGCGTTCTTCGGTGGCCTGCTTTTCAGCAGTGACCGCGCGGTCGCGTTGCTCGTCGGCCCGGGTACGTTCTTCCTTCGCAAGTTTTTCCGCTGCCAGCGCGAAAACGCTTCCGACTCTCGCTTCGTACTCTTGCAGTTGCGCGCGCTCCTTTTGTTTTTCCGCCTCGGCCAGCGCCGCGAGTGCGCTCCGTTTCTGTGATTGCGCCTCAGTATTAGCAGCGTTCGCGCGCACCGCCATCACGATCGAGATAACAGTCGCGACCGCCAGCACCACGATCGTGGACGAAGCCCACGCATAACGCCGGCGCCGTCTCTGCGTCTGTTGCTTGACACTGCGGGTGATGAACTCCGACTCCAGCGCGCTGAACCAGTTTCGACGGACAGTAGAGATGCTTGTGATCTGCGGGAGTCGCGGATCGTCGTCCCAGAGTTGTCCTGGCTTGCGCCCTCCTTTGGACCAATCGTTCGCCGCTTCCGTTAGCCGTCGCTGCAGCAACAGGTTGTCCTGATGCTGTTGCTCTTCGCGAATCCACTCCCAGAGGTTGTTCCAACCAAGCACCAACGCATCGTGCGCCGGTTCAACGTATTCCACTCCATCGCCATCAGCATCGCGGAGAATCAGACGTGCGGCAGTGAGCTGTTCGATGATGTGGCCGATCCGTTCGTTCTCTGCGGCATCGTCATAGGTCAACTCCGCAAGCGGCACGCGACGGCGCGCCACTTCGCCACCTTCCAGCGACACCATGCGCAGAATGGCGCGGCGCATGGTGTCTCGTTGCTGCTGGTCCTGAAGGTTGTATTCCTCGGTCGCGCGCCGGCGCAATGCTCCTGCGATTCCGCCGAGCGAGTTGTAATCAGCCTCCGTTAACGCACGATCATCGCTGCGCCGTTCGAGGTACTTGAAGTACATCTCACTCAACGCGAAGGAGAGCAGCGGCAGCGCGCCCGGCATTTGCACCACTTCGTTGATGAGGCGATCGACGAGCTCGGGCGGCTCGAAACGGAGCACCCGAGCCACGGCCGGACCTTCAATCGCGTCGCGCAGCTCATCCTGAGTCATCGGCGCGATGACGAAACGCGCTGCCTGCCAGCCTTCCTTTAGCGGCGACGAGGAGAAATGAGGCTCAAAGTCCGAGCGCAGGGTTATCACCAGGTGAAACTGATCCCCGTGGCGCTCTAAACAATCTGCCAGCAAACTCAGAAACGTCTGGCGCTCCTCAAGGTCGCGACACATCGTTACCAGCTCCTCCAACTGGTCCACGACGAGCAGTAACTTCGCTTCGGGATGCTGTGCGCACCACGACTGGACGACATCGCTGAGTACTGGTGTTTCCGCAGCGAAAGCAGCGGTCGGCTCACTCGCGGAGGTGAGAAGGTTAGAGAGCGCTTGTAAAGGATTCTTGCCGGGTCTCAATGGCGAAAGAATTTGCCAGTTTTCAGGCACGTCGCGCAGACGCGGCAACAGTCCCGCCTTTACCAGACTCGATTTGCCGGTACCCGAGGCGCCAACCACCACGGTCAATGCTTGCTCCGTTACTCGCGCGGTGAGATCTGTTATCGCTCGCTGTCTGCCGAAGAATAGCTCGCGGTGCTTTTCGTCGTAAGGCATCAAACCGCGATAGGGATTGTTCTCGCGATTCAGCGGCGGCGCCGGTGGCAAATCTGGTTTGCGATCGGGGACGCGAAAAATGAACTCGCCTTTGCCGTGTTTGCGATGAATGGGCCACAAGGTCGGCGTTTGCCGCTCCGGAAACGCTTCCGGCGCACCTTCCACCGCGGCGCGCAAGTATAAATAGAGCTCAGTGGCCGTGATGACGCCATCGCCTTTCATGCCGTTGTTCGTCGCGGGCGGAAACACGTCAGCTTCACCAAGCAGCCCGGCAAAGAGGGCTTTGGCGAAGGGTGAGTGTTTGTCTGTTTCGTGTCGTTTGTCGCTCGCGGTCTGGTCGTAAGCTGATGAGGCGATGGCCTGCCAGGCCGGATCCTTCACGAAGTATTCATACTGCTCGCGATGGATCACTTTCGGTATCGGTCTGAGGGTGCGGATGCTGGACCAGCGAAAGGCGCCCGCAAAACAACAGTCGAGAATGACGAGCATGTGACGGCACTGCAGCGCGCAGAGACTCTGATTAAGCTCCGTCATCGGGAGGAACGTGCGCTCATCGTCGAGCCTTGCGTCCTGCGGCAGCAGGTAACCCTCGGGTCCGTCATCGCCATTCGTGGCGACGCCATGTCCGGCGAAGTAAAAGACCACGCGATCATTCGGCGTCACCAGTTGCGGCAGATCTTCGTCCAGCAGTTTCTTGAGACCGCTGAGGGTGACTTCCTGATCGACGCGCAAGAAGCACTCGTATTCGTGCTTGTCTGTCAAAATTTGGCTGAGCGTCTCGGCATCGGCGGCCGCCGTGCTGAGTTTTGGAACGCCGTTTTGATAGGCATTGATTCCCAGAATGATGCCGAAGCTGCGATCGAAATCCTTCATCGCGTTTGCCTTTCAAGGTGAAGCTTTCTTGTTGGTATGTGAGGCAGGTTCTGTTTCTCGCTGCTGATTATCGCCGCAATCTTAGTTTCTTGTGCTCTCCGTGCAAAGTGTAATTCGCCCAGAAAAACGGATCGCTCGTGACAATGCCCTCACCGGCATCAACGAGGGTTCCGTTCAGGCAGTCGAGTTGCGCGCGTCTCAGAGCCTGATCCCGCGGGTGCTTGTCGAGGTATTCAAAGAACCGTGTCATAAACGAAACCGCAAAATGATCGTTCACTCTCCAGAAGCTTGCGAGCACACTGCCGACACCAGCCCGGTTAAACGCTTCCGGCAAACTGATGATCCAGCGACCGGGCAGGATGAAATTGTCTGCTGACCAACAACTCGATAGCGTAGCGTGTTGCACTCCGGTCAGATCCAGCTTTGAAAGATCGACGAAACTTAGAAGCTCGCGCTTATTATCCGCCGGCAGCAGAATCAAACCGGAAAGGTCGGCGCGATTTCGAACGAAAGTGCCGTGGCAGGCGATGTGAAACAGCGAACAATTCGGCAAACCAGAGAGGACCGCACGCTTCGTTGTTTGATCGTCGCCGAGTGTTTCGACCTGGAAACCTTTTTGAGCAAGCAAACTGCCGAGTGCTTCGGTCTCGCGTCGCGTGCCGGGTAGCTCGCTCAGTCTTTCTCGGCGATTACCGCGAACGACGTGGACAAGCAACGCGTGTTTGTCGTCCGGATTGTTGGGTGACGACTCTTCCTCACGTTCGACAGACGTTCCAACTGCAAATTTTTCGATCAGGTAACGGCCGTCGCATCGCAACGCCGCAAACGGTAAACCATGCAAGACGTCGTCAGGCAGAAAGCTAAGAGCTTTGACGCGCCTCGGCAAACCCTTCATTAAACGTGGTAGTTGGAGAATCTCGGCCAGCTCGTCCGCTACCTGTTCGCATTGCTTCGCGATCTTTTCATTGTTCTGTGAGGGATTACGAACACCGGCAGCCTGGGGCGCGACAAGATTGCGGTCCAACGACGCCCGGCCTATTCGCTGGACGACCAGCGCGTGCCAGCGGCGGATCAGTTGTCGCAGGTGTACACGGGTGACAGCGGTTACGCCGAAGTCGAGACTCAACCAGCCTCGCCTGATGATTAGCACGCGATCGGGAAGGACGAGATACTGTATCGAACAGCGGCGCGGCGAGTGATTCCAAAGACGCCGCCAGAAGGATTGCGGTGTCTTAGCGACAGGAACCTCTTCGCTTGCCTTAACCACTCGTTGAGCTTGTTTGCGTTTGTAGTTTTCGAGGTGCAGGCAGAGCGCGTCGATTTGCGACATGAGCTCCAAACGCTTGCGCCACCGCGAGTGAAAGGGCAGGGAAGCGCTCTGCTCCTGCAACATCGTGAGCTGGTTAACCTGTCCGGCGATAAACTCCTCTTCAGTGGTCCATTTATTAAGCAGAAAGAGTGTTTGATCCCGCGACGGCATCTGATCCGACATCTGGTTCAGGAGCTCTTGAGTTTGCTCCGTCAGCTTTCGGATCTCTTCTTCGGGACGGTTGAGCCTGATCCGGCACCAGACGAGAAAGCGTTGGACTTGCCAGAGCTCGGGGACGAGACCGAGCTCGCGCAGTCGTGCTGCCGATGCACTGAACAACGTCTCCGCTTGTTCGAGGTCAGCTCGGTAATAACAAAGTGTCGCCTTGAGAATGTCGAGTCTGACGTGAATGAGAATAGAATCCGAATACTGAAATGCGGTTTGAGTAGTTTTCTCCATCATTGCCGCACGCTTGAGATCGGAATTTCCCAGGTAGCGATGAAACTCGAGTACGCGATCTTCAAATCTCGCGAGGTAGTTGTCGGTTTCCGGAATATCCGTAACAACGATGGCCTGTGCGGGTTGCTGAATCTGCTCTCCCTCGTGAATCGCCTTGACGCTCGACGCGATAGGCACGCCGTCAACCAGCGAGCGCATGCGCGCGCGCAGTATGTCGAGCAGAAACACGGAGCGAGCAGCCTGGTCACGCTCGCCCATTCGTTCAGCGATCTCCTTTGTGTGTTGCAGTATTTCGTTTGCCCGCAATGTCTGGTTCATCAGAATCAACAGGTGCGCGAAATTCATCGCCGCTCCGAGCTCGGCCTGGTGAAACTTGTAGTGACGGCAGATCTTGTAAACGTCTGTGAGTGCGTTCTTGGCCTGACTCAATCTGCCGGAGAGCTGGTCGATTTTGGCGTTGAGTTCCAGCCAGCGAACTAAAGGCCAGGGTTCCTTTGCAGTTCTGACTTTCGGTTCGAGTGCGAGCAAAATGTTTTCAGCGGCCGGCAGCTCGCCCTTGTCGAGCCGGGCCGCAGCGAGACCTAACGCTAGCTGGATTTCTAAATGAGCGGATATGTCGGTCTTGAATTGTTTGCTGTGTGCGAGTCCCCTATTGAACGAGGCTGCCGCATCACCATATTGACCATAGCCGTAGAGAATGCGACCCATGGCAAGATACAACAGAGAGAACATCAACCGTCGTTCGCGGGGCTGCGTGTCAGGCCAGTTGCATGATGATTCCCACTCGGAAAGTCCGTGCTTGTCGAATTTGATTTCGTCAACGTTGCCAGTCCTTGGCCGCATGAACTCAAGCAACTCACGGCTCTCGTGTAGCTTGCCGAAGCCGAGCAAAAGATCGATTCGCTTCAGCAACAGAGAATCAGCCAAGTACAAGTTGCCGCTCTCGCTTGCGAGTAACCGGATCGCTTCGAGAAGATCTGAGGCGGCTTCGAGGTGGCCGAACAAGCGCGCCAGATCCGACAGGCGCTCTATGACGATGAGATCCGCTGGACTAAACGCGGCGGTGACTGGCAGTCGTGCCTTCGCGGCAATGTCGAGACGGCCGTCCACAATCGCAAGATACTTCTGAAACGAGGCGGCATAGTTACCGCCTCGCCAGTCGTCATGCGCATCCTGGACGGCCGCTTGGAGCCCTTCGATCGAGTCGAGACTGTAAGATCGAATGGCGCTCATTTCGATTTGGCTACGATCACATAAGCCGGCCGATCTTTGTCGTCACGTTTTGCGCAAAGCACCGAATGATCGTCGTTGTGTCGTTTCGCGGGGACGTCGTTATCTGAATCGACACAGGGAATTATCATTGACGTGCGCAAGAGAGTGTCGGGCTTTGAGCCGCGTACGCTGCGAAATGTTCGCGTCTGCTTGGCCGCGTTTTCTGTCGGTCCGCCGCCTTCGGTAATGAATGCTGGTCTGAATCTTGCGATATCACCTCGCGGCAACTGCACGACTTCACCAAGATCTTTCGCAATGACCTGTTGGAGCGTGCGAGCCTCCATACCCGGACTCCAATCGAGGGTGTCTAGTCCCTTACCGTCCTCAACAAAGAGATACGCACCGGAAGGGTCTATAGCTTTGGCCTCGTCCGCGGTGAGTGGTTTCCCGAGATTGCGCCTGCGGTATACGAGTGTGATCTGTTGTCCATCCTGGACCGGAAGGAATTGATCACCGTCGAGTATCACCTTGTTCGCCCTGAGCCGCGAATTGAACTCATCGAACAGTTGATTGACGTCCTGGCTACCGTCGAAAACATCTCGAAGGTTTTTGTATGCGTCCGGCGCTCGATTACGCGCGATCTGAGCCACAGCTTTACGCAGGAGACGATCGGGTTTAGATAGTTCGTTTGGCGGCAAGTCATCGAGGGCGCGAAGTGCGTCCACAGGTTTGTTTTCCGTCAGGTATGCATCGACACGTGCGACGCCCGTATTTTCGGAAGCTGCACGAAGAGTTCTTCCCGTTCGCGCGAGACCGCGACCTTGCGCTTCAGAGATCCAGTTCACTCTGAGGATCGCTGCGTCGTTCCCCATTTCAGCGACGCGCGATTCCCAACGAGCATTTGGAGTGGAAAGACCTTCAAACCCCACGCGCAGCCACTTGTCACTCCGGTACAGCTTAATAACAAACTCATCGGTGTTCTCCAGCACAAACGCTTCTTCAACGTCAGGCGCTGTTTTCAGGTACGCTTCCGGATCTTCTACAACGCTGAGCTTGCGGGCCACTGCGTGACCGGTGTCCATCGCCCTGCTTTGTGCGCCGATTTTGAAGCCGTTTGTGGTCTTGGCGATGTTTAGATCGCTAACTTCGACATTTCCGGCGACCGTCTTCACGCTGATGCCTTCGGGATTCAGCGTTGAGGTTCGTTTGACGGGTATATCGCTCCTTAATTCAGCGACGCCCTCGCGGAACGCTTTGCCTTTTTTCGCTACCGCTATGAGTTCCGATTTGTTTGGACCGAGGCTGTTCGATCGCCAGTTAGTGCCTTCATAATTCGAGAAGGAGTTGTGTGGACCACCTGGTGTCGCAGTTTTGTAATTAAGATCGGAGCGACGCACGATATCAGGCAGCTTGGTTTCTGCGCTAAGCGGCGTTCGATCGCTAAAGGTTCTCTTGCCGGCTAAACTCACACCGCCACTCAGCGTGCCTGGTGTCCCAAAGCTTACGATCTCGCTCCATAGAAGCGGCATAGCTTCGGTTTCGTTCTCTTTGACGGGATGGAAACCGATCTTGTCCCACTGCTTGAAGCGAAGATTTGGTTGACGCTTAACCCACTCGGGAAACACGTTCGAGTGATCGACGCGTACGTCCGTCAAAAAATTCAGGGTCGACTGGTTGTTTGCATTGTTGAGCCAACCGATCAGAACGCTCCACTTCATGATTTCATTGAGACGTTCATACTCCGGTTCGTAACGCGCAATCTCATCGTAATGCGCATCCCACCAACCAAGGAAGGCGGCCGATTCAGCGTTGGCTTCCGTTTCCACACCGGGGTTGTAAGGATCGGAAGAGGCAGCGTACACACGAGCGGCCGTACGGCTAAAGAGAACACTCGAGCGCGGATTTGTCGCAAACTGAAAACCTTTGTTTTGTGGACCAAACCAAAGACGCGTGTTAGGCGCACTATCAATATTGGCCTTGTGGGCTACTGATATCGGCATAGCCGTCAGTGCGTTGAAATCGGCGACCTCTCTACTCGGAGTGCTCTTCATGAAATCGAGCGCCCAAAGCTTTGCAAGGAGATCGGTATAAAATAAGACCATGCCGACTTCTGTTCCCTTTAGCTCTCCGTCATAGCGCGCCCGCTGAAATGCATAATCTTCTCGTACCAGTTGGTCGAACGCGTTTGCTATGTCTGGAAGACCTGACTTCGATAGTTTCCCAAGCATCCGGAAAAATGGATCGGCATTTTTCGCAGCGAAACCTGACTCAATCTTTGCAATATCCTGCATCCTCACGAGTGAAGGATCTTCTTTCGCGAGTGCAGCCAACAATGGCTTGAGTTTCTCTTTGAAGAACTGGCTGAGACCGTCGTAATCGTAGGTAGGATCCAACGAGAAGCCGCTGGCGTTGACGAGTCGAACGCCTTTCAATCTGTTGCTCACATATTGCTTGATATCGTTCCACTGGTGGTCTCGTACGGTGCGCGTACTGATTACCACCTGGTTGAATGCTGCAATGTCATTTCGGTTGTAAGCGTCGACAATCTTTTGGGCAGCTTTGTAAGCGACAGTTGCTGGACTCGGTTCAGAATTTAAAATGCCGCCCATCAGCGGTGTTGCTGTTGGGCTCATTTCAACGAGCGCCAGGAACTGTAACCTTTGTAGCGCCCGATTCCCGGCCGCCACGTTGTCCCGACCTAAAGAATTAACGACGTCGATATACGTTTGCCAGGCATCGTTAAACTGTTGCTCCAGCCTTTCAACAAATTCACTTTTGGCCCTGATCGCTTTTTCCGATTGCCAGATCGCGGCTACCTCTTCAATGCGAATGCCACGATACGTGCGGCCTTTTACTTTCCGCCCGCCGAGGATGAGGGTGCCGTTGTCGAGAGTCCCGTAAGTAACGTCGTCGATTTGCCGCATGAAACGGTCGAGATCGTTTAGACTGCTCACGCGCGTTTCGAAATAACCATTCGCTTCGGTGAAAAATTGTTGGGCACTGACGTCGGTGCGCCTCGTCAGTTGCGGGGTATTACTCGCGGCGTCAACCGTGTAATCGAAAATGGTTACGGACGAGGGCAATGAACCGAGGTTCTTGCGGTGCTGATCGACGACCTGCGCGAGCTCGTCCGCTCGGGCAGCCTCGTTGTTTGTTTGCGAAAGCAAAACGACAATCCGGCCGTTGCCGATCACGCGGGATCGTGTTGAGCCATACTCGAACGATGCGACCGGCCCCATGTAACCGCGACGCGAGGAAGGCAGATCGAACAGAATCTTGTTTGTTGCGTCGGCAGTAAGACCCGCGTCAGAGATCACGGTGAAGAGCAGCCAATCGCGAATCTGGTCCAGTCTTTCACGATTAGAGAAACCAGCGGTCGTATTCTCATCGATTTCCAAATCGATCGATTGGGGCTGGTCTATTGGGAATCCTTGAAATGCGGGCCGCACGGTTTGAGATACAGCCGGGGTCGTGCTTGCCGGCTTCGGCCGCGGCTTTCGCGGGCGCTGGGATTGACCATCACGCGCGAGCGATCCAATTGCGAAAACCAGCACGAGGGTGATGACGACGGGGTAGCGTAGCGCAGTGATTGCGGCGCGGCTTAAACGGTGACTCATTGGTGTATTCCTTTCCTCGCTGAACGGTTAGTGACCATGGAGATTTGACTTCTACTCCTCCATGGCAAGAGGGCTCAAAAGATTTCATCTGGGTAGCGACCGTAATGTTTTGCGCGCTAACGGCATTCAATTCTGAAAACAAACCGCGGTGGACAGCAGTCCCGAAAGGAGACCGTTGATGACTTCGAAGAAGAATGCGAGTTCGCACACGCCGAGAGGTGGTGGCGACGTATCAGGCAAAGGACCAACACCAAAACCGAGAGGTGGCGGTGATGTGTCAGGCAAAGGTGTAACACCGAAACCGAGAGGTGGCGGTGATGTATCCGGTAAAGGGCCAACACCGAAACCGAGAGGTGGCGGTGACGTATCGGGGAAAGGCGCGACTAAAGGTAAGCCCGGTCGGTGAAGTTCTTGCTACGGCATCTCGGCGTCCTCTGCGTATCTCACCGTTCTCTGCGTTAATAGCAACATTTACGCAGAGGCCGCCGAGATACGCAGAGAACGCTGAGATGTTTTTCTAATTAAGACACTCCCTCCAGCGGTCGCACGTTGAATTTTGTGCGCATTTCATGTTAAGTAGTCGGCTTCCGGAAGTTGGTTCAAAAACGGAAGGACTATACTTCTGTGCTCGGAACCAGAGACAATCCAGTCAAATCGCCCTAGAGTCTCTCTCAACTTGTTCCACGATCAAGTTCACGGCTGAAAATGGCTTTCGACCGCTCTCCCACGAGGTTCTTTCAAGCCTCAGTACGCGCCGCACTGCTAACGAGTGTCCTCCTCGTTAATCTCCATACGACCGGCAACAGCAACGCCGCAGATGTCGCACGCGGCTTCGTCAAGGAAACGGGCGAAACGCACCGTTTGGATTTACCTGCGCAACAGTACGTCGAGCTGCGTCTGCATCGACAAGGCGACCTCGTTTTAACCGTGAGCCTGACCGGGCCCAACGGACAAAAGCTGATCGAGATGCGGACCGCAAGATACGAAGATCCCGTCTTGAGATTCATCACCGACGCTGCCGGCGCGTACACTCTAAGCATCGCGCTAGCAGAAAAACAGAGCATCAACACACCTTATGAATTGAAAATTGAAAGCTCGCGGCCTGCGACCACAGAAGATTTCCGCCTCACGAAGAGCGACGCAGCCTTTCGCGAAGCAGAACGTTTGCGAGCCCAGTGGAATAAAGAGGATCTGCAAGCCGCACTCGGGAAATACGCCGAAGCCCGAGATTCCCTGCCAACCAGCAGCTACCGGCCCGAAGCCACCATCGCCCTGTTAAGCATCGCCGAAGTTCACTTCGTGTTGAGTGATTACAAGGAAGCGATCGACTATTTCGCTCAGGCACGTAAGAACGCCAGCTCCAATAACGATCGAGTTCGTGAGATTCAGGCGCTGAACGGCATCGGCTATGTCCACATCTATTTGAGTGAGTATTCCCAGGCTATTCCGTACTTCAACCAGGCGTTGGAAATTCGCAAGCGCGTTTCTGAGTTGGAGCCGGCAAACACGAGGCAGAGGTTAGAGGCAACAACTCTCAACAACCTTGGCGAAGCGCATTACTCACTCGGCGACTTGAAACAGTCGATGGACTTATTCAACCGGGCGCTCGCCCTGTGGCTCGCTGCCGGTGATCGTCGCGGGCAGGCGTTGGCCGAGTTGAATATCGGTTACGTGTATTACGACATGGGCGACTACGAAACCGCCGCCGCGCACTACGAAAAGTCGTTGCCGCTGTGGAAAGCGACTGACGAGCTCCGAGGCGAAGCGTTGACCAAAACAGCGCTTGGCGGGATTAACTCATTTACCGGTGAGCGGCAACTCGCTTTGGACGCACACACCGAAGCAATGCAAGTGTTTCAACGGATCGGCGATCGCCAGGGATTAGCCGCTGCGCTTAACGGTCTCGGTCGCGTTTATGAAGAGTCGAACGATTTGAAGACGGCATTAGATAACTACGAACAGGCGTTGCAGTTGTGCCAGGAAATTGGACACCGTGAGTTTGAAGCACTAGGGGAACTGTACCTGGGCCGCGTCTACCGCAGCATGAAAGACCCGCAGTCAACACTGCAACACTTTGAGCGCAGCGTCGCGCTTAGCCGCGCATCTCACAACCGACGCATACAGGCTTACGCGGAGAAGGGCATCGCGGGTGTTTTTGACAGCCAGGGCCGGCAGGTCGACGCCTTGAACCTGCTGAACGAGGTATTGAGTATATATCGTGAGATCGGCGACCGCCGGGGCCAGGCCCAAACCTTAAACAACATCGGTCTGATTCATCAGGGCGCTCGACGCTTCACCCTCGCCACGACCTACTTCAACCGTGCACTCGTTTTCAATCGTGCTGGTGATGATCGTGCCGGTGAAGCCGCGACGCGCTTCAACATCGCGCGCGCCGAAAGAAGTTTAGGATCACTTAATGATGCGCTCACAGAGATTCGAGAGGCGATGAAGATCGTTGAATCTCTCCGGTCGAGTCTGGCCCGGTTTGAGCTGCGTTACTCTTATTTTGCATTGATGCAGGAGTATTACGCGTTCTATATCGATTTGTTAATGCAGCTTTACAAGCAGAATTCCGACCAACAGCTCGTCGCAACGGCGTTTGAAGCAAGCGAGAGCACGCGAGCTCGATCGCTCCGCGAGATACTCACCGAAGCGAGGGTCGACATCCGCCAGGGTGTACCTGACGAATTGCTGTCGCGCGAACGCGAGTTACAACAACAGCTCAGCGCGCGCGCCAGATACTACCTGCGTTTGAAAAACAATCAACGGACGGAGAGCGAAGCAAACGAGCTGGAGAAAGAGCTCCGGCGGCTGACTAATGAATACTCGGAAGTCGAAGCGCAGATTCGTGCGCGGAGCCCGCGTTATGCTGAGCTGACGAAACCAAACTTGCCTGACACGAAAGAGATTCAGACAAAGCTGCTGGACGATCAAACAGTGTTGCTCGAGTATTTGTTGGGCGAAGAGAAGAGTTACGTTTGGCTGGTCAGTAACAAGTCGGTCCAGGTTTACGAGATCTTGAATCGTACAGAGCTCGAAACTGCCACGCGAAAGCTCTATGAGCTGCTCACCGCGCGCCAGGCAGTTCCCAACGAAGACGCTGCCACTTACGAGAAACGAGTTGCGGCGGCCGATGCTGAGTACTGGAACCAGGCGACTTCGCTGAGCCGAACCTTGCTTGGTCCACTGGCCGCACAGATTTCCGGTAAGCGCTTGCTGCTGGTCACTGACGGCGCGTTGCAATACCTGCCTTTTGAAGCATTGCCCGAGCCCGAGAGCGCCGAGCCCAGGCCGCTGATGCTCGCGCACGAGATCGTTAATTTGCCGTCCGCGTCGACGCTTTATTCGCTACGCCAGCAACAGTCACAAACAGCGGCGGCCGATAAGCTGGTCGCACTATTTACCGATCCAGTGTTCGGCAGTACAGATCCACGCGTTACACAAAACACGCGAGAGGCGCCAACCGGAAACCAGGACAAGGCGCAACAACTCAGTCAGGCCGGTATTTCCGAGCGCGACATTTCAGCAGGTAACCGTGCGTCGATTCCGCGTTTGCCTTCGACGAGGGATGAAGGTGAAGCAATCATGCGACTCGTGCCGCGCGGACAGGGCATGGTGGCAAGTGGTTTCAGTGCCAATCGCTCGCACGTAGTAGATAAGGATCTTGGCCGCTTTCAGATCGTACACTTTGCTACTCATGGCGTAGTGGATACTGAGCATCCGGAACTTTCCGGTATCATTTTGTCGATGGTGAATGAGCAGGGCTCGCCTGAGGATGGCTTCTTTCAGATTCATGATATCTACAACCTAAAACTATCTGCGCGGTTGGTGGTCCTGAGTGCGTGCAGCACCGCGCTGGGGCAAAATGTCAGGGGTGAGGGCTTCATAGGTTTGACGCGAGCATTCATGTATGCTGGAGCGCAAAGTACGGTTGCGAGCCTCTGGAAAGTCGATGATAACGCGACTACCGAGTTGATGCGGCAGTTTTATGACGCCATGCTCAACCAGGGTGTTTCGCCACCGGCGGCGCTCCGAGCGGCAAAGGAGAAGATGTGGCAACACCCGCGCTGGAAGCACCCGTTTTACTGGGCCGCGTTTGTAGTCCAGGGTGAATATGCCGGAACGATAACGCGTGAGCCGGATCGTTCATCAAAGTTCGCGAAAATCGGAGCATTGATAGGAGCCTTAATCCTCATGGCGGTGGGCGGCTTATTTCTTAGACGACGGTTACGACGCACCAATCGAACACAAACGGGAGAACTCGCTTAGCCAGGCATGCCTAAAGATCTGATCCCGACAAAAGAACAGTTTGAAGGGCTGATGGCCTGGCTCGGTTCGAGTACAGAAGACCCTGGCGATAAATATGAAACCATTCGCCGGAGCCTTGTGAAATTGTTTGTTTGGAACGGGTGTTTGGATGCAGAAGACATGGCCGACGAGACTATCGATCGTGTGATGAGAAGAGTGCCGGAGATAGCAATCGATTACTCCGGTGACCCGGCTCTGTATTTTTACGGCGTGGCCAGGATGATGTTGAAGGAACGGCGCCGCCAAAGGACTATCAGCAGTGAATCGCAGTCGCTCGAATTACGGGGAGTGACAACACGTAGCGGGCAGAGCGACGACGATGAAATCAATCGCAAGTTCGAATGTCTCGATGAGTGCATTGCCAAACTTCCGGCCGACAGCCGTGAGCTCATCCTCGACTACTACCAGGAGGAAAAACGCGCCAAGATAGATTTTCGGCGACAAATTGCACAAAGAATGGGGATGGATGTCGAAAACCTGCGCGTACGGGTGTTTAGGATCCGGGCCTCTATATATAAATGTATGGAAAAATGCCTGGGCACCATAGCCCTGGTGCAATGAATTCGTGGTGAAGTCCATATTAGGTGATAGGCGTCGAATGAGCGGCGGCATTCGCGAATGAACGAGCAATACGAAGATCAGAACTATATTCGCAGCTACCTTTTAGGGCGGCTGAGTGAGAATGAGCGTGAGCTTTTCGAAGAGAAGATATTTGCCGACCGGGCCTTCTTCGACCGCGTTCGCATGACGGAAGAGGAGCTGCTGGAAGACCATGTTTTTGAGGTCCTTCCTCCTGAAGAGGCGGAGAGAGTTGCCGATCGCCTGATGCGTACACCCGAACAGATTCAACGGTGGCAAATAACCGCGGCCCTCAAGAAGTATTCCGACCGCGGAGGTAAACCGGACGTTGGCACACCCGTGCCGGTGATTCAAGCTACTCACTCGCCGTGGAAATGGGCACTCGCAGCGAGCGTGCTCGTGGCCGTGGTGATCGGAATCTGGGTTATTCGTGCGACGTCACTGCAGCGGCAAGCAGCATCACTCAATGCTTCCGTCGAGGCCGGCAACATGCAATCTGATCTCGCCCTTGAGCTTCCGGCGTTGAGGCTTCGCTCCGGGCCTCAGGAAAACATGACTGAGCCACGACTCAACGTGCCCAAAAACGTGACGGTGGTTCAGATCCGTTTGCCCGTCGAGGTTAGTTCGTATTCCAGGTATCACGCCACGCTCATTCGAGAGCCCGATTCGACTTTATTCACCCTCAACGATCGTCAACTCGTCGATTCGGAAAATCGAAAATTCCTCGTTGTAAGGGTTCCGGCCGATGCTCTCGTTCCCGGACAATATCGCCTTTCAGTGAAGGGCGTGACTGATGACGCAAGGATTGACGATCTCGGCTCGTATAACTTCACCGTTTTTTAATGTGCCCAGGAGAATGTCATGCCTGCCTCAAATTGCTACGCGTTGTTAGTTGGTATCGATAAATACCTCGACAATGAGCTGCCGGACGGTTCTTATTACCGGGATCTTTCAGGATGCGTGCGTGACATCAACCACGTCGAGCGATTTTTACTCACGACGTTGGGAGTGCCGAGCGAAAACATCACCAAGCTCACCGCCAGTGACAACGGTTCAGCAAAACCCGCCGAGCCTCGCGAGCTATGGCCGACGTACGGGAACATCGTCGCGGGTGTTAAGGCATTGATTCGCAAAGCCAAGCCAGGCGACCAAGTGTACATTCATTATTCAGGGCACGGTGCGGCAGTACAAAGCCTCATTCCCGATCTGAAATCGAATGGACTAGATGAGGCGCTGGTACCGACAAACATCGGGAACACTGATTCACGCTTTCTACGCGACCTCGAGATGGCGAAGTTGTTGCAGACCATGGCGGAGCACCAGCTCGTAGTCACGATGGTTCTTGATTCTTGTCACTCGGCCGGCATGACGCGTGGACCAGATGCCAGAGTTCGCGGATTAGGTGAGTTCAGATCGACCAATGTGGCGGCTGATAGTCTCGTCGCAAGCATTGATGAGCTGGCGGAAACATGGCGCCAGGTGTCAGAAGGAACAACGCGCAGTTTGAGTACGGCTGGATGGTCACCCGCTTCTGCGGGAGCAATAGTGCTGTCCGCCTGCGGTCCGACTGAGCTGGCTTATGAATACGCTTTTGACGGTAGCGAGAGAAATGGCGCACTCACTTACTGGTTTTTGAATTCTTTGGGCGAGCTTGGGCTCAAGCTTACATACAAACAACTCCACGATCGGGTTATGGCAAAGGTCCACAACCAGTTCGCCAGCCAGACGCCACATTTGGAGGGCGACGGCGAGCGGATCGTTTTTGGTGTGGACCGAGTTCCTGCGACTTACGCCGCAGTCGTGACGGCAGTGGATGCTGGCAAGAACGAGGTGTTGTTGAATGTGGGCCAGGCGCAAGGCGTGCGGCGTGGGTCGGAGTTTGCCATTCACTCTTTGATCAAACGCGACCTTAATGATCCGGACGGGCATCTTGGTGTCGCCACGATTGAAGTCCTCGGCGCTACTGACTCGTCCGCGAAATTCACGAGTGCGACTGCAACGATAGAAGCCGTGGAACAGGGTGATCAGGCGGTGCTTATTAACCCTGGTTCAATTAACCTCGTCAAGAACGTACGATTGCTGGAAGAACCGGACAAAGCAACCGTCTGGGAGCAACATCGTCCGTTGCTGGATTCAATTGCGGAAGCTATTGAACACAGTCCGTGGTTGAAGCTTGTCGAGGGCAAAACACCGGCCAGTTATCAGGTTGCAATCGGCAAAGAAGGCGGACTTGAAATCATTGACGCTTCGGGTAAGGCGTTGACGCGAGAGGTTCCCATTGCTGCTAACAGTAAGGACGTCATTTTAAAGCGGCTGGAGCACCTCACGAAGTATCACACTATCGAGGAGCTAGATAATCACGATACGAGATCGCCGCTGGCGCGTAAGTTATCGGTTGAATGGGCCGGTTCGCAGCACGAGTTTGAGTATGGCGAGAAGCCTGAGCCGGTACCTTTCGATTCGAAGACGCCGGTGGTTAAAGCTGACGAGTGGGTCTCGTTCAGAATTAAAAACCTGTCAGAGAATTTGTTGCGTGTGGTCGTGCTCGATTTGCAACCCGATTGGGGAATATCTCAGGTGCACCCGGAGCCGCCGTTGTTGTTTTTGGAGTTAGAGGCGGGTTGCGAGGAGTTGGTTATATTGCGTGCAGGCCTGCCGGATGGCTATTGCGAAGGTCGCGACATCCTGAAGGTATTTGCGAGTCTGGACAGCGCGAATTTTCGTTGGCTGGAATTGCCCGCTCTCGACAGTGGAGCACAGATCTCGAAGAACAAAAATCGTCAACCTTCAGGACTGGATTTGCTCCTCGACGCGCTTAGCGACGACAAGCCGAAGATGCGAAACCTGAGTCCCGCCGCCTACCCGAGTCGCGGCTGGACCACAACGCAGATTGAGATAAATGTCATAAGGTGAAGAAAAGTTTTTAGCCACAAAAAGGCACAAAAAGCTCAAAAGGTTCTGCTGATTTTGAGCTTTTTGTGTCTCTATGGGAATCCATTGCCGGCACCGAACGCGACGCCCATACACGGCGCTTCGTCGGTACCTTTAGTTATTAGCGGATCGCATAAATCGTTGAGAGGACTGCCTGGCCGCCCTGTAGCTAGCTTTAGGTCAAACTTGTAATCTGCTTCATTTTCGTTCGCGTCAAAGACCATGGGGAAATCGCTAGTTGTGCAGGTGTTACAATGATTCAGAATCAGCGGGTGGCACATTGGTCCAGGGCCAGGGTCTTGCTTTTAATCTCGGGAGCACTCTGGGATTCGCTTTTGATATTAGGGATAAATCATTTTCAAACAGACCTGCACCCAGTATTCCAGCCGCTCCTAACCCTAACTGTCGAAGATGTTCACGCCGGCCAATCTTCATGATGATTCGTCCTTTAAGAAATCGTTTCGCCCATTCCCACGAACGCGGCCCACACGCATTACGGCATACCGTTAGTTTGTCCAAATGCGGTTCCCATGCAAGGGGCTTCGTCGGTGAGTCGGTGCGGATCTCTAGAACAGAAATTTGGTCGAGACTCCCCTTCGTCTTTTAACTTCAACCCGTAGACTTTTGCGTTTGCAGGCAACTGCAGCATTTTTCGCATGAAATGGAAGTCGTTCCGGTTTGCTTCGTTTGCATGGCCGGGATCGAAGGGACATGGTTGATGGCCGTCGTTATAGCACTCGTTGAGAAAGACAATCTGATATGTGAATCCCGGTTTATTTGTAAAGACAACCGCCGAGTTGTCATTAACTTTAAACACCACATCTTCATTTTGGTTCGGTTCGATTCCCGCTGCCACATAGTTGGCCACCTGAAAAAGGTCAAACGTATTTGGTGTTGAAGAGTCTGGCGGATCAATCCGTCGGAAGGTAGAGTTTGTCCTTTGCTGGGTATAAAACGTTCCGTGTCTTACAAGTACTTTGTTTGTAAATTGACCGTTGAGCTTGGGGTGATTGTCGGGGTAGAAATCGTTGCTATCAAGATCCAGCAACCACCTGAAATCCTGTGGGTTGAGTGTCGCTCGATTGTACTCGCCAACTTCATAAAACTTGGCCTCGCTGGCTGCTCTGCCGACGATCTCAATTTTCGGATCCTTTGGTCTTGGCAGCGTATCGTCCTCAGTTGAGAAAAGGAGTTTACAGCGGGAATTACGTCGCTCCCACACATCAATCGTGAGCCGGTGTCTCCCACCGCCTTTATGATCTCCAATCTCGCAATTCCTGGTGTTTGTGTTATAGAAGAAACCAAACAATCCACCGAAGATCGCTGTAACTCTGGAATTTGAGGGAAACGTAGGTGTCGTATTCCAAAGTAGATTAGTGGTTTGTTGGTTCCGGCGAGATTCAGCCAGGATATCCAACCGCGCTGCACCCATAATGCCGAGGGCGCCCGCTCCCATTTGAAGCATGTAGTCACGTCTGCTGATCTTTTTCATGGTCCCTTTTCAACTCTAAAAAGCCGTTTCGCCACCGATTACTACGAATGCGGCCCAGTCGTATTGCGACTGTGGGTTGTGAAGAGCTTCCAACTGCGCGCGTCGTAGCGCTTCTGCAGTGGAAACGTGATCTTGCTTGCGATGTTTGTGAAAGCTGATCATGAAATTCGCAGTTGTGTCAGATTCCACCGGCCACAGACTCGCTACCACTACCGGCACACCAGCGGCGATGAAAGGCCGTGCTAGTCCTATGGCCCCTTCGCCGCGATAAGTTTTTTCAACCCCGGTCTGACAAGCGGAGAGCACCACGAGTCGCGTCCGCGTCAACTTCAGACGATAAATGTCTGCCGCCGTTATGTATGCACTTGCGGCGTGATGCATTTCATCTCGATCCGGTGAGAGCAGAAGTTTTGATAGCAGCGGTGATTTGTCATCGGCGACGGCATGTGTGGCTAAGTGAACGACATCCGCTTCTGTGAGTGCGGATCTGACTCGCGATATGACTGCCGCGTCACCAGTGAGGGGAGTTGCGCCATAAAATGAAGCGATCTCTTCCGCTTCCCGTTTTGCAGAGGGAAGATCGGGTAAATCACGAAAGTTTTTTCGATCGAAACGGGGATTGCCAACAACTAACAGGCGTTCTCTGCTAACCGGCTGCCTGAGCTTTGCGTTTTCCGAGCTGGTGATGAATATCGTTGCGCTCGGTGCTGTCCGCAAGGTGTAGTCCTCGATTAAAAATCTACCGGTCTCAGGAGAAACCAACGAGGCGAAGGGAAGTAAGTTGAGTTTGTCGTCAGGGATAATGCAGAGTTGAAGATTCTTATCAAGGTAGCCTTCAGCAGGTTTGATTAACGCGGCATAAAGCTTCTTCGCCTGCCGCGTGACGTCGTCTCGGTTAGGCGAGGCGCGGGTGAGAAGCTGCAAGTATGCTTGTGTTTCCTGGTTCAGCTCATCTCTGGTGATTGCTGCGGTAGCCGCCGTGATCGAGTTTTTTGTAAGCACCCAAATGATCGTCTTGTCACCGAGCACTGAGTATTCCAGTAACTGCGTATGGTCCGGCAGGTTCTTCTGGATTTCTCTGGCGGTTAAAGACGCCGTGACTGAGGCGAGTTTTAACTCAGGATTTTCCGTGTCACCTGAGAACCGCCCGCCGTTAGTCATCAGCTCATGTAGCGAACGGGCTCTTGATACCTCAGCGAAATCGAATGCCTTTGCTCCGTCGTTCTTCCTCGAATAGGCGAAATCAACAGCCAAATCGTACGCATCCTGCTCCGTGTCGAAAAATTTATTTCGAAAACGCTCTTCCGCGATCTTCTCGCGATTTTGTTCGAACCAGTAAAGCATCGAGTCAAGTTCGACCTGGGCCGCGTCGTTGTTATTCAACTGCATCAACGCGAGCGTCTTGCCTTTGTGAGCCTGGTAGCGATAGATGTCCATATCGAGTTGCTTATACAGAGCCAGGGCAGTGTCGAACGAAGCGATTGCGTTTCCCGGCTCACCCGTTTCTCGATACAGCCTCCCCAAATTCATTGCGGCATGGGCCAATACGTTCGTGCGCACTTTCTCATCGGTGATCTTCTCGCCTTCCGCACGCGCCAGCTCGCTGCTTTTCATCGCTTCGCTATAATTCCCGAGTTGTTCCTGGATCAGAGCGAGGCGGTCATACGAGCGCGAAGCGAGCAGTGGTACACCGGCTGTCGTGGCTAATCGCAGGGCTTCTGTCTCAAAAACGAGAGCTGATGTTGAGAGGCCGAGAAAGTAAAAGTCAGCGGCAGCCTCGTGATAAAAGGGCCAGGTGATTTTAGGATCGAATGGTAGTCCTCCCGCTATTTGCAGGGCGCGGAATGTCGCACTTAACGACTCACGGTAGTCGCCCATCATCAATTGCACGGACGTGCCGGATAGCAAACAGCGAACAGCGTTTGCGTTGTCCTGGATCTCCTGCGATAACACCAATGATTCGCTCGAACGTTCCAGGACTTTTGAAAACTCGCTTTTACCCGTAAGCGCATCGGCCTGAGCGATCAACGACTGAGCCAGCAATGACTTATAATTTCTCGCTTCAAATTGCGGCGAAAGCCCTCGGAAGATTTGCAGGGCTTTTCCCGACTCCTGCCGCCGAAGATAACAGTAGCCAATCCAAGCCTCGATAAAGAGAAGATGACTCTCGTCACCTGACGCCAGAAATTCCTGATTCGCTGTTGAGAATATCTCGATTGCTTCTTTGAACTCAGACTTGTTATAGCGGCCGATCGCCTGCTTCATCAGCTCGCGCCCGTGGGCAATTCGTCGTCGCTGAAACGTGGTTGCGGCTGTTAGCGTGCGCGCGAGATCACGTGTGAACACATCGCCGGCCTTTGCTGCCTCCACTTCACCAGCATAGGAAAGCTTCTGTAGCACACTGTTTTGATCGGGCGAGCGAAAGAACTCATCAAGCAGCGATTCGATGATTAAGTTGCCACCACGCCCGCGACTCAGGCTGAGTGCGGACCATGCCGCATCATCATTACGAGCTTCATACGCTTGCAGAAAATTCTTTAAGAGATCCTCTCTTGTTTGCGACGCCCTCTTCTTCTTTTCTTCGAGAGCTGCAAGTCTGCGACGTGCTTCCTCCGCCCATGGTGATTGGGAATCCAGCTTAAGATACGCGAGCCAATCGTTCTCCGCTTGCGCGTACAGCATCATCTGTTCTTCACAAAGAGCGCGGTTGAAAAGAGCTTCGAGCGAGTTTGGGTTTATTCCAACTGCCTTGTTGAGATTCTCTAAAGCGCGACCCAGCTCCTCCATACCTTTTCCCGGCTCGGCGCCGTAAATATCAAGCTTTCCTTTTTCGAGCCACGCGGCGCCAAGGTCGGTGTAAAGTTGCGAGTTGTTTGGGTCGCTCTTAATGGCGGTGTCAAACTGCTCAATAGCCTTATCAAACTCTCTTTTTGCAAGAAAGACTTTGCCGAGAGCGTGGTTAACCGCAGGAGAGGGGTTCTTCTTGAGAGCTTGGAGGAGGGTTAGCTCGGCCAGATTTAACTCGTTCTGGTCTACTTTTTCTGTGGCCGGGTTACCTCGTCTATTTGGGAAAGGAGCATAGTCAAGACTCGAAATGCGCGCCTCAATAGGACGTTCCTCGCGGTAGGCCGCGTTGAGTGCTACCAGACCTTTCTCAACATTGGACTGACGAAAGAAAAGTTGCCAGGCGCCGAGTCCGATCACCACGAGAAGAATAGCGAAGACTGCAATCCTGGCAGGTGACGAATACAGGCTGTAAAACCAGCCCCGCGGCGGTGGTGCAGGTTTTGACTTGAGCGAAGGATCGGTTGTTTGCGCAGAGACGTATTGATCGAAGACGCGAGCAAACTGTAGTTGCTCAAAGCGTTCAGGTGTAGCCAGAAAGTATTTCTCGAAATGGGAGCGTGCTTCCGGGCTGAGCTTTTGGTTCAGGTACGCGTCAATGACCTCATCTTCCACCACCAGCAGCTCTTCAAAGAGCTCATCGTTGGTGAGAATCATCGTTTCGATCGCTTCACGCTCAGCCTCATCAGCTTCTCCCAGTAAGTAGCGCCTAATCCTGCTTTGCGTTTCGAGATCTGGCTTCATTGTTTAGCTCTGAATGCGCTAATACCTATCTCATATGCAAATTCATCGAAAGTCTTTCAGTTCGCGGGTAACTGGTCTACACAGCTCTTTACGCATTTTCGCAGGATCTGTCGAATTCGATGTGCTTTTATTCTCAACGCGTTGATATTGATCCCTAAGTCGCTGGCGATCGTCTTACGCTCTTCGATCTTTGCGGTCTTTTCGTTCTCATAGTAGCGCAGTACCAATTGCCGGTTTTGCTCGGGTACTGTCTCCATGCAACGGTCGAGACACTCATACACGCGCTCATCGCCCGCTTCGTTGATTGGCACCTGCGGCACTGACCTGTTTTGCCGTCGTAGCCATTCATGATGGACTTTTCTGGCGACGCCGTAGAAGTAAAGGACGGGCTCGCCTTCATAAGTCGGCGCAATCTCAGGAACTTTTGCGGTCACTCGGCTGATAGTCTCATCCGCAAGATCATCCGCCTCGCCGCAACCGCGACAGGTGAACATCTTGATCAGACGATTTCGAATGACTTCGTATTTCTTGCCGGCCTGATCGCGGTTATCGTCTAACCAGGCAAGCAGCCTATCGAAGCTTTCCTGAGTGGTATCCCACTGCTTTTTCATGGAAACGAGGTTTTGGTTGCTATACGCGATACTGGAGAACAGTCAACCAGAGGCCAGCGGCGAGCACACGCTGACAAACTCCTGGAAACGTCAACAGTTTGCGAGTGTTCTACTGACCCCAACGCGCTTGGTACTGGGAACGAAATAGAGTCAGTATGTGAAACGCGTTCAGAGAGTAAACGTGGCTCCCAAAAGTTGTCAACGAGCCTCAGTGGCGTGCCTCAGTGGAGGGTACTGGCTCGGTTTGAAAACGCCGAAGGCGTTGGCTAATTCCAGCCCAGGGTTCGAGCGAAGCGAGAACCCTGGGGATGAATCCCAAATGCGACGAAACCCTGTAAGGGTTCGCCAACCGGCTAACCCTTACAGGGTTACGCCTACCTTTGAATTGACACCCAGGGTTTTCCGCTCCGCTTCGAACCCTGGGCTGAAATTAGCCAACGCCTTCGGCGTACTTTCAAACTGAACCAGTACCTTCGGCGTATTCAACTGAACCAGTACCTTTCTGGGCCTTAGCACAGCAATGCGGTTGCCGACCACAGCAGCGCCGCCTGTCCATGTAAATCTCCAACCCGGGCGGCGGCGATCGATGTAGTATTTGAGTTGTGTTTGCTGGTCTGACCCTACTTCGGCGTTTGCCTTGTTGGTTCCGACACAGACCTCGCGCACATTTGGTCCATCAAGGTGCGCTACCAGACCCAACCAGGCTCTGCGTGCTGCTGGACCATAAGTCTTGGCCGGCAACAAGCCACTCCTGACGCCGGTAACCATCGCAATCGTAAACATGCCGGTGCTCGAAGTCTTCCGCTCAGGTTTCGGGATGATCGACGAGTTGACGCCACAGTCCATCGTCGCCCTGATACTTGAGCAGCGACCCCATCATCTTTCGATAGCCTTCCAGTATGCGCGCGCGCTGCGGGTGCTTCTTCGGTAATGGACGCAGCAGCTCAGCCATCCCCGAGCGTAAGAGCTCTTCAAAACGATCGCGTCGTCGTTGGGCGAGTTGACACTGCAATTCGAGATGCGCACGTTGCGACACGAGTCGATATCAAACCCGTCGCGGTTGGTGTCGACCTTGACGTTGTCGATCGTGAGGTTGTCAACGCCGGTGGCCAGCAACGCAAAGTGACCGCGATTCAGTATTGAAAGCTTGAGCGAAATCGCCTTGTTACCTGATCCGTTCATCACCTTCGGATCGTCGTCTTCACCCAAGGCGATTATGGACGTGCCCCCGTCTGGCCTCCGAGCGTGACCGGCCGGTCATCCGGCTGATTAACTCGACGCGCTCGCGGGCTGCGTCGCGTTAAACCCTTGCCGTTAATCAACCCTGGTCCAACAATGCTGACATTCTCCAGGCCAATGCCCCAGATCAAGCTGTTCTGCCAGTGACTGTGTCCAAACGGCGCCACCGCCGGCAGCGGCGGCAGCTTCGATCGCTTTGTTGATGCTCGGGCTGTCGAGGTTTTTGCCGTCGTCTTTGGCTCCGAACGCACGCACGTCGTAAACGATTGCGTGTGTGCTGGCGACGCGACCAGAAAGAGAGCCCCAAAGAAGCACAAAAGGCACAAAAAATCCCTGGAAGAGTCTTGTTCTGTTTGTGCTTTTTTGTGGCATCGTTTTACGGTTTTCGCGGCGATAGCGAAGGCTTTGGTTGCTTAGTCGTGCCAGTGCCCGCCTCGATGACTGCAAAGTCAGCTAGCGACGTGGTCTTGTCCGGGCCAAAGCCGGAAAGTGAAACCAGCTTCAGGTATTTCGTCGAGATTGTTCTTTGGAACTCAATCGTGTGCGGCGCAAACGTGGACGGCAACGTCACGCGTTGCACATCGTTCCAAACATTACCATCATCGCTCACACTGACAACACACTCGCGGATCTCGCCTTCGTGCTCGCGATGATTTTGCCTCGGCATCAACACCACGCCCGACATAGCGACCGGGGCGGCAAAAGTAACCGTGAGCTCCGCCGCTTCTCGCAGCGATGCGTTCCGATCGCCAGTTGATACAAATGTGTTCGGGTCGCCGTCAATCGCCGAAGTCGCGGGAGCGCCGTCGAGCTCTGCCCTGGCGTTAAGCTTCTTCATGATCTGGGTGTCAAACAGCAAACTGCGTATCTGTTCGGCAAAGATCGGCACGTTTGGTTGAAAACAGTCGCTGGCCATGTAGTTGAGGAGGGAAAATCGCAGTTGACGGCCCACCGGGTTTGAGTCGTTGGGCCGGGTCACGTCGATCGCGGAGACGAGCAGCTTCCCATCACCGACCGCGCCTTCAAAGATCACGCCGAGTTTGTAATTACGATTCCAGTCGTCGATGGCCCAAACCACGGGATCCAAAAAAGCCGACAAGGAATCAAGATTTACCGCCCGCACATTCAACATCAACGAAGCCCACTGCCAATCGAAGTGATAAGACGTAGGAAACTTTTCGAGTGCATAATTTTTCAATTTATTTGGATCCCGATCGATCAATAGTCCCAGCATTCGACTCCACGCCGGACCCATTTGCCGATTCCAAAACACCGGCACGATATCGAGTGGCGGACTCATCCAATCGAGATCGGCGTTGTTAGGCACGAACAACACCTTTCCACCCTGGGCCAGTTTCTTCTCGGCTTCATCCCATGAGCGCGTGACGAAGATGTCGCGTGAGCGTGAGAGAGGACACTTCGGACTTCCAGGAAGCTCAGCCGGGACGTTTTCGCGATAGACCCAAAAATTCCAACTGTTTTCAAAGTAGGTGACGCCTTTAATCGCGTCGGGACTCTTGCGAATTTTTCCCGTCAACGGATTTAACATAATTGCGGGTGCGACGGTGACGGTTAAGGTGTGCTCACCAGGCGCTCCGATCTTCGTCGTCAGGTCGACTGAGATCTGTCCGAGTGGAATGTTCTTGCCGATCGGGTAAACGCGTGGGTCCCATTCGCCCTTCGCAAAGTCATCGATGCGCCAAACAGCTTTGACATTGTCCAGCGGCTCGGCTCCAAAATGGGCCAGCTCGACGTCCGCCACGAACCTTTCCCCAATCGTAAAAATGCGCTTCGTAATTCGCGCTAGTGGGACAGTGGAATTGCAGAACTCGGTGAACTCATCCGCCTTCACGTAACTTTTCGGACCCCAGAAAGCATCAAGCACGCCGACGAAAGCCGTGCCTTGTCCGAGGTAATCGTGAATATCGAGGAGTTGAAATCCGCCCAGACCCGGCGTGCGCAAGTTTGCTTCGATCTCCTCCTTGTAACATTCGAGCTGAAATTTTCCGGAGGCTTCAACGAAAGTTTTGTTCATCTCGAGCAGTCCGTGCGACTTCATCGAGTCGCGAAAGATCTCGAAGTTGCCGGGCCGGAGATAGCCTTTGAAGTCGTTGATGATGTCGTAGTCGGGATACGCAGCCCACTGGCCCACCTCATGCGAGATAACCGGAATGTCGATCTCTTTGAGCGAGTCAGCGAAGTCGGATCCAAACCAACCGGATTCACGCCGCAACATCTTCTGGTTGATGCGTTGCGCGGCGAGATAATCAGTTCCCTTGCTGATGTCCTCAATCTGCCGTTCGGTGTGGCCGGTGCCGCTCGCGTAAAGCCGGCGCGGATCGCGCGCGCGGTAATACTCAACCCATTTCGACAACGACTCTTGCCATTTGCCTTTCGGCTCGTTACTGGCTGACAGAAGCATGAACGAAGGATGGTTGCCGTAGGCGCGAATCATTCGATCAGTCTCTTCATAAAGCATGCGCTCCATCGGCGTGCCCGGACTGATCTCGTTCCACATCCCGGCCTCGGGCTGTAGATAGAACCCGACTTGATCGGCGGCTTCGAAGGCTGCTTCGGGCGGGCACCACGAATGAAAGCGCATGTGGTTGAGACCCCATTTTTTGCAGAGCTCGAATAGTTGACGCCACGGTTTGACGTTAGTCGGCGGGTAACCCGACATCGGAAAATCGCCGCCGTTGTGTGTGCCGCGAAAGTTGATCGGCCGGCCGTTGAGAATGAACTGGTTTCCTTCCGCATGAAAATCCCGCAGCCCAACCATCAGGTCTTTGTACTCTTCGACGTCGGTTCCTCTCAGCGAGAGTCTCAACGGCAGCAGTTTTGGATGAAACTCGTCCCACGTTTCCACGTCGCCGCGGAGCGGAACTTCCAATTCAGCGCTGCCACCGTTTTCATCCCACGTTACCGGACCGGCGCTGGTATCCGGCCAGATCGCAGTCAGCGTTGCTTGCCCGCTGCGACCGGTGGCGTTACCGATCTTGACTCGGATTAACATCGAATGCCGCGCGAGGTTCGGAATGACTTGCACGTCATCAATCCACACGCGTCCCATGTCTTCGAGCTGGATCTTACCGGCGATTCCGTTCCAGCTTGCGCCGAGTGAATCGGAAACGCTGTGCGCGTCCGGCCGGTAAGGCATCTGCATGCGATTGTCTACGCGAATCGTCAGGCGATGACGGCCCAACGCGAGCAGGCCAAGATCGTAAACGTGTGGCGCAACCAGGCTCTTGTCTGAACCGATTAATCGCTCATCGACCCACACCGTGGTTTGCCAATGCGGCCGTTCGAGCGTGAGCAGAATGCGGCGGCCCTGCATGTTTCGCGGTATGTCAATGTCGCGTTGATACCAAGCTGCGCCAAGATAGTGACGCAGTGGCTGCGACAGAAACGGCACCTTGACTTTGCCGCGCTCGGTGTAGGCCTTGTAGTCTTCGCGCAGGTACCAGTAGCGATCGTAGAGCGAGAGCACCCATGGCGTGTCGGTGGTGATGTCGTTTCCGAAGTTCTGCGACTGAAGACTTCCGGGCAGACGAATCAAGTTGAAACGCAGTGGCCGGTTAAACCATTGCTGCACTACTCCGACATCGCTTGGATCAAGGTTAAACCACCAGACGCCATCGAGTGAAATCGGACTAGCCGCTTGCGAGATCAAGGGTAGGAGCAGGACGCAAGTCAGGCATGACGCTAGACGCAGTCGAGTTGTATCCAGTAAAGTTACGCGCATCTTTTAGAGCATCGCCACGAACAGGTACGTAAAGCGCAGATTGTTTTGTCTTAGTGCGTCGTGTGCTTTTTGGTGGCTCTTTTAGCACAATGAGTTCCCAACGCCCAGAAGAAAGATTAAGGTTTGTTAAATATCTCTGGCACGACGAAGCCGCCAATCAGCTCGATGGCGTCGATCGACTCGTCTACCGGTCCAACAAACTCGGTGAAGACTTAACGCTTACCAACACCGGTGGTGGTAACACCTCGTCCAAGTCGAGACAGATCCGGTCACAGGAGAAGCCGTAGAAGGGTACTGTGGGTTAAAGGCTTGGGCGGCGACTTGCGCACTGCCAGGCGCGATGGCTTTGCGTCGCTTTATCTCGAAAAAGTGCGGCCATGAAGGACCGGTATCTGGCCGCTCCTGAAAGAGGGCCGAAGACTCCGATTGAGACGTCATGTATCCGCTGTACAGCCACTGCGTCTTCAATCTAAACCCGCTCGCCTCTCAGCCCGAAGGTATTTTTCCGACAGACTCTTCAGGGTTAGAACGAGGTTCAGAATCCATCATGCATTACCAAGAGAACTAAAAATGAATAACAGAAGAGTAACGATAAGTCTGGCTCTGATCATCCTGATCTGCTTTTTTCTTCCGTGGATACAGGTGAGCTGTGGCGCGAGCAAGGACAGACTTGCCGGAATAGATTTGGCGCGCGACGGCCATAACGGATTATGGCTTATCCCGATTCTAATGCTCGTGATTTTGTTTGTCGGTTTAGCGCGGAGTTGGAAAGTAAGACGTCAAGCCGCAGCAGTCGTCACTTTAGTTTCTGGACTCTTAACCGCTTACTTGATGAATCGCGAGCGAGCTAGAGCCGACAACAGCTCAGGCTTAATTGCAGTTAACCTGACTGGATGGTTCTGGCTTGGTTTAGCATCGGCAATTCTGCTTGTCGGAGTTTCAGTAGTATGGATTCTGAAACGTCCGCCAGCACGCTAAACTTTGTCGCAGGGACCGCGAAGGTATTTTGGTAAGAGCTTTGGCCACATTCAAATATGCCGTCAAAACAATTGTCACTGACGCTGAGGAGATCGCTAGCGCGGAAGAAATCCCAATGTCCGCAGAATCTTTGCTGTCTGATACAACTGGGTATTGACCGATGAGGTTCGCTTTTCGGGAGTTGCGATGCGCGGCGCCTACACGCGCATCAGTTGCTCACCACGTGAAAGTCCAAGATCGTTTTCTGAGGATACGTACGATGAAGCTCGAACTGGAGATTGAGAACTTGGAGTTCAAGATCGCTCCAACAAAGAAACGCCCGATGAAGGTTGATTATCTGTTGGAGAGCCGAGAAGTAATCATTCACGCCACACTTCCCGAGAAAGAGTCGGTAAGTCTCGATACGAACGGAGATGAGGTGACTCTTAGTTTTAGACGCCTTGACTTGCGACTCTCTGAAGATGCCATCCGCAAACTCTTTGAGGCATTGCCTCCCGAGATGTTGCGCCGGCTGTGAGGCATATATAAGCTCAATTGATCCGCAAATTTACGCAGATCTTGCGAGCCGTACTATGGTCGCGCCCAAGCTCTTAATAGCGGGAACGTCTGTAAGCCGTAAAACGCAGTAAGGCCGCCTCATTGACATGGGTCACATCATAGCTGACGTGGAATCCAGGTTGTAAGAGGTTGGCGCGAAGAAAACGTCACGACGTAGGCACGATAACTTCACAGGATTTATCTATATCTTAAGTTAGCTACCCCAGCCCTTCGGAGAAGTAGGTAAGGCGACGATGCGGTGAAGCTGAATACGCGAACAAGTCGCATACATTCTATCCTTCTCCTGTTTGTCCCCTACGGTACTACGCCAAACTTCGTAGTAGAGACAGAAGTTAAATAAAATGTCTGTAGCACGGATAACAGAAATCAGCTCTGCTTCCGAGTCGTCTATCACGGCCTGGGTGCGCGTTTGCAGCTCGATAAAGTATCTGCGGTTGAGCTTGGTCGGTTGATTGATAGAGTGCTCGAAGATACCTCCTATTCCGCGCGGGCGAAGGTCATGTCAGCGAGACTCGTCAAACTTGAGCGGGAGTCTCCTGGAGTTGCAGTCATCGAGGAAACACTTAAATCT